>OLOG01000555.1_pt1 | contig 32679 bp, 38 predicted proteins | sample 1672351 | NCBI WGS metagenome assembly OLOG01 (sample SAMEA3136674, study PRJEB25190) | human gut metagenome | biome: human gut; feature: human-associated habitat; material: faeces | place: Austria | collected 2013 | reverse complement strand
TCACGGCGACGATAGTGCTACGGTGCAACAATAGCGAACTGCCAGTTCTTTTTTTATGTTTTTTACAATAAATTTAGAATATTTCAAACAAAAACAACTAATCTCTAAAAACATCAAATTATATATATTTTTTGTAAATTTTATAGTATAATTGGTGCAAATGAGGTGATTTGATGAACACGGTTTTAGTCGGAAAAGATGATATAGATACAATCGTACCAGTTCTTTTAGCTGGTGATGTTGTCGCTTTTCCTACTGAAACCGTTTTTGGTTTAGGAGTAAAATTTAATGATTTAAATGCATTAAATAAAATTTACCAACTAAAACATCGTGATAGTCATAAAGCTGTAACATTAATGGTTCATGATATCAAGGACATTGAAAAATATGCTTTTGTTGATGATCAAATCAATAATGTCATCCAGCATTTTATGCCTGGTAAAATTACTCTCATTTTAAAAAAGAAAGAAGTTATAGATGACGTCTTTACGTCAGGATTAAAAACAATTGGAATAAGAATTCCTGATGATCCTTTCGTTTTAGAATTATTAAAACGGGTAGGACCGATGTTTGTTACAAGCGCAAACATATCTGGACATTCAGATTTATTAAATCACCAAGATGTTTATTCTGCATTTAAGGGGAAAATCAAAATAATCGTTAAGGGTGATTGTGGTAATGAAATTCCAAGTACAGTAGTAAAGTTAGATCAAGAAGTTCAAGTATTACGTAAGGGTCATATTTCAAAACAAGACATTGAGGAGGTGTACTATGAAGATTGCAATCGCATGTGATCATGGTGGATTACGTTTAAAAAATGTTTTAAAAGCTGATTTAGAAGAACATGGATATGATGTCGAAGATTTTGGTACTTACAGTGATGATAGCTGTGATTATCCAGATTACGCCGGACCTGCTGCTAAAGCAGTAGCTTCTGGAAAATGTGATAAAGGTGTTGTTGTTTGTGGTACTGGAATTGGTGTAAGTATTACAGCAAATAAAGTAGATGGTATCCGTTGTGCTTTATGTCATGATGTTTTCAGTGCAAAAGCAACACGTGCACATAACGATACAAATATGTTAGCTATGGGTCAACGTGTTATCGGTGAAGGATTAGCTTTAGAAATATTACATGCATGGTTAGAAACCGAATATGAAGGTGGAAGACATGATCAAAGAATTAAAAAAATGATGGCTTATGAGGGGGAATAGTCAAATGAAAGACGTAGAATTATTTAAAAGTGTAGAAAAAGAATTAAATAGACAAAGATCAAATATTGAGTTAATTGCTTCTGAGAACTTTGTTTCTCCAGAAATCTTAGAATTAGCTGGAAGCGTACTTACAAATAAATACGCAGAAGGATATCCAGCTAAAAGATATTATGGTGGATGTCAATTTGTAGACGAAGTAGAAGAATTAGCTCGCACTAGATTATGTAAAATTTATGGAGCTGAACATGCAAATGTGCAACCACATAGTGGTGCTCAAGCAAATACAGCTGTTTATCTTGCCTTATTAAATCATGGAGACAAAGTATTAGGAATGTCTCTAGCTGATGGAGGACATTTAACTCATGGTCATCCATTAAACTTTTCAGGAATTAACTATGAATTCTATAGTTATGGTGTAAATAAAGAAACTGAAATGATTGATTACGACGAATATAAAAAGAAAGTCGAAGAAATTAAACCAAAATTAGTTGTTGCTGGAGCAAGTGCCTATAGTAGAACAATTGATTTTGAATTTATGGCAAAAGTTGCTCATGATAATGGTGCATTATTCATGGTAGATATGGCACATATTGCTGGACTTGTTGCTGCTGGATTACATCCATCACCATTTCCACATGCTGATATCGTGACAACAACTACACATAAAACATTAAGAGGACCACGTGGTGGTGTTATTATGTGTAAAAAAGAATTTGCTGCTGATATTGATCGTGCAGTATTCCCAGGTATGCAAGGTGGTCCATTAATGCATATTATCGCTGCTAAAGCACAATGTTTCTATGAAGTAATGCAACCTGAATTTAAAGAATATGCAAGCCAAATTATTAAAAATGCAAAAGCATTAGAAAAAACATTAAAAGAAGAAGGATTCAGATTAGTTGCTGACGGAACTGATAACCATTTAATTCTTATTGATGTTAAAGCAAGTTGTGGTATTTCTGGTAAAAAAGCACAACGTTTATTAGATGAAATCAATATTACAGCTAATAAAAATGCTATTCCTTTTGATACAGAAAAACCATTCAAAGCTTCTGGTTTACGTGTAGGTACACCAGCAATGACAACAAAAGGATTCAAAGAAGAAGACTTTGAAGAAGTAGGAAGAATTATTGCTTATCGTTTAAAAAATGAAGAAACTGACGAAATTAAAGAAGAATGCTTAAAACGTGTAAAAGCATTAACAGATAAAGTTACAATGTATAAAGATATTCAATATATCTAGGAGGTCATTATGTCTTTAACAATATTAGATCATGCACTTATTAAACATAAACTTACAATTATGCGTGATAAAAATACATCAACTTATATATTTAAACAAAACTTAGATGAAATTGCTAAGTTAATGGCATTTGAAGTAACAAGAAATATTCCACTAAAAGATAAAGAAATTGAAACACCAATCTGTAAAATGATAGGAAAAGAAATGGATAAACAAATTATTCTTGTTCCTATTTTAAGAGCCGGAATTGGTTTAGTAGATGGTTTTAGAGATATTATTCCAACAGCCAAAATTGGTCATATTGGAATGGAAAGAGATGAAGAAACACTTATTCCACGTGAATACTATGCAAAATTCCCAAAAGGAATTGAAGATTCAGTTGTTATTGTTGTTGATCCAATGCTAGCAACAGGTGGAAGTGCAAATATGGCTATTGAAAATATTAAACAAAGAGGAGCTAAAAATATTAGATTAGTTTGTTTAGTAGGAGCACCTGAAGGGGTAGCGGCCATCCAAAAAGAACATCCTGATGTCGATATCATGTTAGCGGCATTAGATGAAAAATTAAATGAAAATGGTTATATTGTACCAGGACTTGGAGATGCCGGAGATCGTTTATTTGGCACTGATTAATGGATAAACAATTAATTAAAGATTTAATTTATGGTTTAACACTGGCAAGTGAGGTTATTGGCAGTTTTATGATTGCTGTGATAGTGGGAATACAATTAGATCGGTATTTCCACACAAAGCCAGTTTGGATTATCATACTTTTGATTTTCGCTTTTATTCATGTTATGAAAATATTATTTAAAGTAGGTAAGAAATGAACGAAAGAGATGTGTTAAAACAATCGATTAAAGTTTTTATTATAGGTTTGATTATATTTAGTTTAATAGGTGTGATATTAAAGAGTATTGCTTATCCTTTAGGGTTTGCTTTAGGATATGTCATCAATGTTATTATTTTTAATATCATCATTAAAACATCTGATTTAATATTGAATATAGGACATTCTATAAGCATGATTGTTATCATGTCGATTATTAAATTATTATTGTATGCATTAGGATTTTTATTAGCCATATTCTTTAAAGATATCTTAAGTATTATCGGTGTTTTCTTTGGATATATGGTAATAAAAATAACGATAAATATTATGGGTTATTTAACTAAGGAGGTGAAAGAGAATGAGTAACTTCTTAGATTCAATTCAAGTTGAATTAATCTTTTCACTTATTATTATGACATGTCTTGCAATCTTCTTTATTTATGCAGGACGTAAAGTTGCCGCAGCTGATCCTACAGCTAAACCTAAAGGAGTGGTTTTAGTTGTTGAAACAGGTGTGAAAATGATTTATGACTATTTAAAAGGAATTATGCCTAAAAAGTTTGAAAAAAACTATTATCCTTATTTTGCAATGTTATTTGCGTATTTAGTTATTTCAAATATTAGTGGTTTAATAGGCTTTGAAGCACCAACTTCAAACTATTCTATTACCTTAGCTATGACAATCATTACATTCTGTTTAATTCAGTTTAACGCAATTAAAAAACAAGGATTTTTAAATTATATTTGGGGTGCCGTTTGGCCACCAACAAATTTATTAAGTATCTTATCACCACTTATTTCATTGTCAATGCGTTTATTTGGTAATATTTTAAGTGGATCTATCTTAATGTATTTGGTTTACCAATTTACAGGATACCTATCAAGTTATGTCATCAACTTTAACTTTTTAGGACCAATTATTGCCCCTGTATTGCATTGTTACTTTGATATCTTTGCAGGGTGTGTTCAAACACTGGTATTTGTCACATTATCATCTATCTTGATTATGATGGAAAATCCAGATGAAGAATAAGTTCTAACCTAGAATGCTAGTTTAGATATAAATGAAAATGAAAACTATTTATAGGAGGAAAAAATTATGGTAAAAGGATTAATCGCAATCGCAGCAGGTCTTGCTGTATGTGCAGGTTTAGGAACAGGGATCGGTGAAGGGATTGCCGCTAGTAAAGCAGTAGAAGCTGTAGGAAGAAATCCAGAAGCTGAAGGTAAAATCCGTACAATGATGATCTTAGGTATTGCCTTATCAGAAACTGTTGCCATCTATGGTTTATTAGTTTCATTAATCTTATTATTCGTATATTAATAATTGACTATCTAGAAAAGGAGGAATATAAATGCCAGATATTGCCGGAAAATTATTCCCTAATGTAACAACTTTGATTGTTCAATTATTATCTACTGGTGTCTTATTAATTATTTTCAAGAAATTTTTATGGGTGCCAGTGCAAAATTATTTTGCTAAAAGAGCAGATTATATTGAATCAACAATCAATGATGCAAAAGAAATGAATGAAAAAGCAAGTAAGCATTTAACTGAAGCTGAAAAGCAAGCACGAGATGCAGCCATGCAATATCGTTCAATTTTAGATCAAGCTAAAGAAGATGGTCAAAGAGCAAAACAACAAATTGTTGATGAAGCTCAAAAAGAAGCACAAAATAAAATTGAACAAGCACGTCGTGAAATCGAATCAGAAAAACTTCAAGCACGCCAAGATATGAAAGAAGAAATTGTGGATGTTGCTTTAGAAGTTGCAACTAAAGTAATGAACAAAGAAATGAATGAATCAATCAATAAAGAACTTGTTGAAAACTTTGTTGATGAAGTGGTGAACTAATGAACGTCATTTCACAAAGATATGCAGAATCATTATTTGATTTAGCACTAGAAGAAAACAAGCTAGATGATTATTTAAATGATATGAAGCTTGTTGATGAAGTATTAGAAAGTGATCCTCAATTTGTTCAATTCTTTAGTCATGTATTAATTAAAGATGATGTAAAATGTCAGTTAATTGATGAATCTTTTAAAGGAAATATTAATGAATATGTTTTAAACTTTTTAAAACTATTAGTTAAAAAAAGAAGAATTCGTTATATTGGCGAAATAGTCAAAGCTTTTATTACTCTTAGTCATCGTCATTTAGGTATTGAAGAAGGAATTATTTATAGTCCTTATCAATTATCTGCTAAAGAAGTTCAAGAAATAGAACAAGTGATGAGTAAAAAAGAAAATAAAAAAGTGACTTTAAAAGTACGTCTTGATCCATCCTTAGTAGGAGGGGTTAAAGTCGAAGTGAACAATCGTATTTACGATGGTTCAATTAAGAATAAAGTAGAAGTTCTTAAAAAAGAATTATTAAGAAAGTAGGTGAAAATAGTGGGGCTTAGACCAGATGAAATTAGTGCTTTAATTAAAGAACAAATTAAACACTATGATGACATGATTGAACAAAAAGATGTCGGAACAGTTATGACTGTTGGTGATGGTGTATGTTTAATTCATGGATTAGATAACGCAATGCTTGGTGAATTATTATTATTCCCAAACGAAGTTTATGGAATGGTCATGAACTTAGATGAAGATAGCGTAGGAGCCGTACTACTTGGATCTGAAAGTACGATTAAAGAAGGAAATGAAGTTAAACGTACTGGAAAGATTATTGAAGTGCCTGTAGGAGATGCTTTGTTAGGTAGGGTTGTTAACCCATTAGGACAAGCCATCGATGGAAAAGGGCAAATTGAAACAACAAAAACAAGACCAATTGAACGTGTAGCAAGTGGGGTTATGACAAGAAAGAAAGTTGATCAACCTTTACAAACTGGTATTACATCAATTGACGCTATTATTCCAATTGGTAGAGGGCAACGTGAGTTAATTATCGGAGACCGTCAAACAGGTAAAACAGCTATCGCTATTGATACAATTTTAAATCAAAAAGATCAAAACATTTATTGTGTTTATGTTGCAATTGGACAAAAGAATTCAACTGTAGCACAAGTTGTTGAAAAATTAAGAAAAGGTGGCGCAATGGATTATACATGTGTTGTATCTGCCGGAGCGTCAGAATTAGCACCAGTACAATATATTGCACCTTATGCAGGTTGTGCTATTGCTGAAGAATGGCTTGAACAAGGTAAAGATGTCTTAATTGTTTATGATGATTTATCTAAACACGCCGTAGCTTATCGTACAGTGTCTTTATTACTTAAAAGACCACCAGGACGTGAAGCCTATCCAGGAGATGTATTCTACTTACATTCAAGATTACTTGAACGTGCTTGTCGTTTAAATGAAGAAAATGGGGGAGGATCAATTACTGCCTTACCAATCATTGAAACACAAGCTGGTGATATTTCAGCATACATTCCAACAAACGTTATTTCTATTACTGATGGACAAATTTTCTTACAACAAGAATTATTCAACTCTGGATTTAGACCAGCGGTAGATACAGGATTATCAGTATCACGTGTAGGTTCATCAGCACAAATTAAAGCCATGAAACAAGTATCAAGTTCATTAAAACTTGAATTAGCACAATATGAAGAAATGCAAGCCTTTGCTCAATTTGGTAGTGACTTAGATGAAGCAACAAAAGCAACATTAGATCATGGTGCTAAAGTACGTGAAGTATTAAAACAAGCACAATACTCACCACGTGAAGTTTCAACACAAGTGATTACTTTATTTGCTTTAAAATATGGTTTTACAAAACCATTACAAGTAGAACAAGTAACAGCATTTATGGATGGATTAATTGAACATGTATCAATCAACCATCATGATATCATTGATGAAATCAATGAACAAAAAGCAATTTCTGATGAATTATCTAAGAAAATGAAAGACGTCATTGGCGCATACGTTGAACAATTTGAAAAAACGCAAGCAGCGGGGTAATGAATTATGTCAGGATCAATGCAAGAAATTAAGCGCCGCATTAAATCAGTTGAATCAACTAAAAAAATAACAAAAGCAATGGAATTAGTTGCAACATCTAAACTTCGTAAAACAAGAAATCAGTTAGATGAATTAAAACCTTACTATCAAAAAGTAAGAGAAACATGTGCTGAAATTCTTGCTTCAAATAGTACCATGACAGATAGTCCTTATTTATTAAAAAACAAAGATGGTGTTAATATTTATATTGTTATTACATCTAGTTTAGGACTATGTGGAGGTTACAATGTTAACTTATTTAAAGCTGTAAAAGATGAAATTAAAGATGGGGATTATGTTTATACTATTGGTAGTAAAGGAACATCTCATTTCTTAAAACATCATCATGGTGTAACGGATCATAAATTTAGTGATTTAAATACGACTTTAGACTTTAAAGATGTAACTAAACTTGTTACAGAGTTAACAAATAAATATAAGAATAAAGAAGTGAAAGAAATTAAAATTGTTTATACTGAATTTGTAAACAATTTAACATTCACACCAAGAATTGTAACTTTACTTCCAGTAGATACTAATGAATTTAAAAATATTCATATTACAAATAAATATACTATTTTTGAACCAAGTCCAGAAGTAGTTTTAGATAGTTTAATTCCAATGTATCTACAAGCAGTTATTTATGGATATCTTGTTGAAAGTGTAACTAGTGAAAATGCTTCAAGAAGAACATCTATGGAAAATGCTACAGATAATGCTGAAGACTTAACTGAAACATTATTACTTAAATACAATCAAGCACGTCAAACAGCAATTACTAATGAAGTTAGTGAAATTGTTGCTGGCGCAAATGCACAATAAGAAGGAGGTGCCATATGGCTAATATTGGTAAAATTATTAGTGCGCGTGGACCTGTTATCGATATTCAATTTAATGATGAACATTTGCCATCATTAAATACTGCCATCAAGATTGATAATCATGGTGAAGAATTAGTTGTTGAAGTTGCTCAACATATCGGAGATGACGTAGTTCGTTGTGTTGCCATGGGGGCAACAGATGGTATTGTTAGAGGGATGGATGCAATCGATACAGGAAGCCCAATTACAGTTCCAGTAGGAAATCAAACATTAGGACGTATGTTTAATGTTTTAGGACAACCTATTGATGGTAAAGGACCATTAAGTTCAGATGTAGAAACAAAACCTATTCATAGGGAAGCACCTACTTATGCTGAACAAAGAACAGAAACAGAAATTTTTGAAACAGGGATTAAAGTTGTAGACTTAATCTGTCCATTTATTAAAGGTGGTAAAATTGGATTATTCGGTGGTGCCGGAGTAGGTAAAACAGTATTAATTCAAGAATTTATCAATAATATCGCTACTGAACATGGTGGTTTATCAGTTTTCGCTGGAGTTGGTGAACGTAGCCGTGAAGGAAACGATTTATACTATGAAATGAAAGAAAGTGGAGTATTAGAAAAAACTTCATTAGTCTTTGGTCAAATGAATGAACCACCTGGAGCACGTTTACGTGTTGCTTTAACTGGTTTAACAATGGCTGAACAATTCCGTGATGAACAAGGACAAGATGTATTATTATTCATTGATAATATCTTCCGTTTCACTCAAGCAGGATCAGAAGTATCTGCCTTATTAGGACGTGTCCCTTCTCAAGCTGGATATCAACCAACTCTTGCAACTGAAATGGGTGCATTACAAGAACGTATTACATCAACTAAAAAAGGATCAATTACATCAGTACAAGCTGTATATGTACCAGCTGATGACTTAACTGACCCTGCTCCAGCAACAACATTTGCTCACTTAGATGCTAAAATCGTATTGGATCGTTCTATTGCTGCTCTTGGAATTTATCCTGCAGTAGATCCATTAAATTCATCATCTAGAGCCTTAGATCCATTAGTAGTAGGTAAAGATCACTATGAAGTAGCTCATGGGGTTCAACAAATCTTACAACGTTACCAAGAATTACAAGACATCATTGCCATTCTAGGTATGGATGAATTAGGTGAAGAAGATAAATTAATTGTTGCGCGTGCACGTCGTGTTCGTAATTTCTTATCACAACCATTTAGTGTAGCTAGTCAATTTACTGGATTAGATGGAAAATATGTCCGTGTTGAAGATACAATTCAAGGATTTAAAGAAATCTTAGAAGGTAAATGGGATGAATTACCAGAACAAGCTTTCCATAATGTGGGTACAATTCAAGAAGCAGTAGAAAAGGCTAAGACATTAACAAATGACTAAATTTAATTTAAAAATTGTAACACCACAAGGTATTTACAAAGAAGTGGAAGTAGATCAGGTTAATCTTAGAACAACTGCTGGACAAATAGGAATATTGGCTCATCATATGCCCCTTGCAAGTGGTATTGAAATATCAGCAATGGATTATGTCAAAGATGGAAGTCATGAGACATTTGCAATAGCAGGAGGATTTGTTTATGTTAATGATACAGAAACAACAATTATTGCTAATGCAATTGAATCACAAGAAGAAATTGATTTAGATCGTGCTCAACAAGCTAAAAAAAGAGCAGAAGATAGATTAAAACAAACATCTGATGATATTGACTCTATGCGTGCAGAAATTGCTTTAAAAAGAGCAATTACACGTATACACGTTAAAAATATGTAATAAAATGGAAGGGAGACCTTCCATTTTAATTTAAATAAAGTTATCTTTTCTTTAGCATTATTTTTAGATTATGCTATAATGGGGCAATAGAAAGGAATGATGAAATGGATATATTATTAGAACCAATAAAAGAATCATTAATAACATTGCCTTTTTTACTTTTGGCATGTTTATTCATAGAATATTTAACAAGTCGAAATGTTGCTAATAAAGTGATGGAACATGGAAAACTTGGACCAATCGTAGGAGCCGTTGTAGGATGTATTCCGCAATGTGGTTTTTCTGTCCTTGCTGCTCGTTTTTATACAATGAACATTATTACAGCCGGTACCTTACTATCAGTCTTTATAGCGACAAGTGATGAAGCTTTATCAATTTTAGCGATTCATCCAGAATTATGGAAAACCATGATTTTATTGATTATTGTTAAAATTGCTGTTGGGGCGATTGCTGGTTTATTAGTCGATAAACATAATCATAAAAATGATGATGATTATGAATATATACAAGTAGCTGATTGTGATTGTGGATGTCAAAATGGTATCTTTGTACCAGCAATAAAACATGCATTAAAGATATTTGCCTTTATTTTACTTACTAATATAGGTTTATCATTACTTATTGATTATGTCGGACAAGATACACTTACTGCTTTTTTAGAAACAAATAAATATCTACAGCCTTTAGCTTCAGGATTAGTAGGCTTTATTCCTAACTGTGCAGGGTCTGTTGTTTTAACTCAATTATATGTTTCAGGTGGTCTTACTTTTGGAGCGTTGATAACAGGGTTATCAACTTCAGCAGGCGTAGGAACATTAGCTTTAATGACTTATAATGAAGATCGTCAAGATACAATAAGAATCTTATTATTATCTTATATCGTGGCACTTGTGATCGGATATTTACTTACATTTATACTATAATTATTTCCCAGGAAATATAAACAAATATGTCAAATCGAAACAAATGTTTCGATTTTTTTAATAAAGTGCATATCATTTGTCAAACATATAAATGCACGTTATGATGTCAATAGATAAAGGAGAGTGATTGATATGTTTGATGAAAAAAGAAAAGTAGTATTAATAGGAACAGGATTTGTAGGGATGTCTATGGCTTATTCCATTATGAATACTGGTGGTATAGATGAACTCGTTTTAATAGATGTTAATGAAGAAAAAGCACAAGGGGAAGCGATGGATATTAGTGACGGTTTACCTTATGCTAAAAGTCACATGAAAGTCATTGCAGGTAACTATCATGAATGTCGTGATGCAGATATCGTTGTGATTACTGCTGGGGCTGCTCAAAAACCGGGACAAACACGTTTAGAACTTGCGGGAATAAACGCTAAAATTATAAAAAATATTACAAAACAAGTGATGTCTTCAGGATTTAATGGAATTATTGTCGTAGCTAGTAATCCGGTTGACTTAATGAGTTATGTTGTCAAGAAAGTATCTGGTCTTCCTGCTAATCGTGTCATTGGCTCTGGAACGATTTTAGATACAGCTAGATTAAGACATAAAATGTGTGAATATTTAAATATTACATCAAGTAATATTCATGCTTATGTTTTAGGAGAGCATGGTGATTCATCATTTGTATCTTGGGATAATGCTTATGTGGGATGTTTGAAATTATATGATTATTTAGATCGTAAAGGAATTGAACATACAGAATTAGAGCATATTCATCAAGAAGTACGAGATGCAGCCTATAAGATTATTGAACGAAAGAAAGCCACATATTATGGAATAGGTCTTTCACTTAATCGTTTATTACAAGCAATATTAAATGATGAAAATGCTATCTTAACAGTATCTGCTCACCAAGATGGACAGTATACAGATGAAGATATCTATATTGGTGTTCCTGCTGTCGTTAATCGAAGTGGTGTTAAAGAGATTATAAAATTGGATTTAAATAAAAATGATCAAGAGAAATTTAATCATTCATGTAAAACATTAAAACAAACAATTAAAGAGACAATTGATCAAATTATTGAGGATAAAGCATAGTTTATCCTCTTTTTTTTATGTATAATCAAACTATGAGGTGAAAATATGAAAAAGAAGAAGATTATTATTGGGGCAGTTATTTTATGTCTCACTATTATTGGTGGTGGCATTTATGCGATGCAACAACCTAAAGAACTGGTATTACGTATACATAAAAAGAGTGAAATCATAGAATATGGACAAACCTATACACCAACTTTTAAAGATCTTGTTATTACAAAGAATCTTGATAAAGATGATATTAAAGAATTAAAAAAGAATACGCAAATTAAAACAAATATAAAAAATGAAGATAACAAAGATTATCCTGCTATTGGTCAATACAAAGTTACAGTTCAGTATCATAAACAAAAGAAAACAAAACTAGTTGAGGTTAAAGATACGACAGCACCACAATTTAATGATACCAATGAAGTAACGATTCCCTTCAATCAAGAAAATTATGACTTTAATAAAAATATAAGTGCAACTGATTTATCACCAGTTACAATTGAATATCAAAAAGAGAACATTAATTTTAAACAAGCAGGAACTTATACTTTAAAAGCAGTAGCTAAAGATCAAAGTGGCAATCAAAGTGAAAAAGATATCCAAATTAAAGTTGAACCAGAAAAAGTTGAAACACCAAAAGAGCAAGGTCAAACAACCTATGTTAAAAATGGTAATAATAAAGTTATTTGTATTGATGCAGGGCATCAAGCTAGAGGCAATAATGAAAAAGAACCTAATGGACCAGGTTCATCTATTTATAAAGCTAAAGTGACAACTGGAGCAACGGGTGTTGCTACTCATAGTTTAGAATCACAAATTAATTTACAAGTTGCTCTTAAATTACAAAGAATATTACAACAAAATGGCTATCAAGTCATTATGTGTCGTACATCACAAGATGTAAATATTTCCAATACGCAAAGAGCTCAAATTGCTAATAACGCCCATGCTGCAGCTTTTGTACGTTTACATTGTGACAGTAGCGCTTCTTCTACACCTACAGGAACAATGACAATGGCACCATCACAAAATAATGCTTATTGTTCGGCTATATCTTTAGAATCACAAAAACTAGCAAGAGCTATTTTAAATCAAACTTGTAAGGCTGCTGGATCTCATAGTAGAGGGGTTTCTATTACTGATACAATGACAGGATTAAACTGGGCTCAGGTTCCAGTAACGATTATTGAAATGGGATTTTTATCTAATCCAACAGAAGATCAGTTATTGAGTAGTGATAGTTATCAAGAAAAATTAGCTCAAGGAATAGCCAGTGGTATTAGTGAATATTTAAATCAATAAAAAAGGAAGATTTTTGAAATCTTCCTTTTAATATAAACGACGACAATTGTAAATATGTCTATAGAAATAACTTCCAGGGGCAACACTGGTTACTTTTACACGTTGTTCAGGGTATTGACCTACTGTACCAGAACCTTGTCCTGAAGCTTCAACCATTCTACCATTACCAATATAAATACCAATATGGGCAACAAAATGTCCATCATAAGTAAATGTAATGACATCGCCAACCTGTAAGTTGTTATATAAAACAGCTTTTCCATATGCTGAATAGCCAGCAGCAGTTGTTCTACCTATCTTGACACCTGCTTGATTACATGCCCAATAAACAAGACCAGAACAATCAAAGTAATTAGGTCCGGAAGCACCCCACCAATAACGGCAACCTTGTTTTGATAATGCTGCATTAGCGATTCTTACTCCAGTGCTTGCGTCAGATTGACTGTTACCTCCTTGATTATTGTTTTGATTGTTATTTGAATTGTTATTATTGTTGTTTTGGTTATTATTCGAATTATTGTTATTATTTGGGGTAGATGGTGGTGTAGGCAATGGTTCTACATAGCCAATGTTATCATTCTTAGAATTTTCATAGAAAGCATTTAAAGCTTCATCCATCTGTTTTACCTGTTGAGAACTGTAGTTGGCACTTTCTTGAGTAGCAGCTACATTTTTATTTTGTTCTTGAAGTAAAGCAGTATAACGTGTTTGTAAGTTAGCCTGTTCTTCTTTTTGAGCAAGTAGAGCAGTCTTCGCAGATTGTAAAGTTGCTTTTTGCTTAGAAATTTCTTTTTTCTGATTTGCCATCTCAGCAATTAATTCTTGATCATTAAGTGTTAATTCATTAAAACTATCTATACGTGAGAATAAATCGGCGAAGTTATCAGCACCAAAAATGTACTCTAAATAAGAATCTTCATTCATATAGGTTTGCATAGAATACATACGATCTTTAATAATTTGATCATTTTTAGCGATTTCTTGTTCTAAATTAGAAATAGTACCTTCTACATAGGCAATTTCTGTTTCTTTTTGACTAATACTAGAATTAATATTTGTGATTTTTTTACTAATACTATCTACGGTATCTTTTGTTTTACTGGCAGTTTCCTTTTGAGTGGCTAATTGTTTATTTAACTCCTGATTTTTCTTTTTTAAGTATTTATTAAACTGTTCACAAGTAGATTTATTGCTACTAGATAAGTTACTACTAGAACAGATATTCATATACTTACTTTCATCTTTAGAAAAATCAATTGCTTCTACATGTTGAGGATGATAAAGCAATGTTCCTCCTAAAATTAAGGCTAATGAAAGTGAAGTGAGTTTTTTATATTTCATAGTGCCACCTCCTCAACTTATATTATCTACTAAATTTTATTTTTTGTAAATAGACTAAACTTTATTTATAATAAAAAAGAATACCGAAGTATTCTTTATATGTATTAATATGGACGAACGGCGCAACTAAATTGATTTAAATTAGATGCAACTTTAACAACATCTCCGGTTTGTGGAGCATGAATATATTGTCCACCACCAATATAAATACCAACATGACCTGATTTCCATAAAATATCACCAGGTTGGGCTTGACTTAACGGAATAACGGCACCAGCCTTACCTTGGGAACCAGAATAATGTCCAAGAGAAACACCAGCTTGGGCATAACACCACATGACTAAACCAGAACAATCAAATGTATTAGGTCCAGCAGCACCCCAAACATAAGGACAACCAAGTTTTGATCTTGCTGCAGCAACAACAATACTACCGTATTTATTAGTTGTTGGAACATTATCAGGAGTTATCGTTGATGACGAACCATTACCTTTATTAGAACCATTTCCTGAATTAGTAGGTTGAGTTACCACAACTGAAGATAAAAATGAATCTAAAGAACTTTGTGTATCAGATACTTTACTTTGTTCTGCTTGAGCGCTTGCAAGATCATTCTTTTGCTTTTGAATGATATTTTCATATTGTGTTTGTAAAGTCTTTTGTTCATTTTGTTTTGCTACAATATTTTCTTTTGCTGTTTCAACAGTTGCTTTTTGTGCTTCTACTTGTTTCTTTTCATCAGCAATTTTACTAATCAAGTCTTCATCATATTGAGTTAATTCGTTAACACTATCAATTCTTGAAAAGAAATCTGAAAAACTTGATGCACCAAAAATAAATTCAACATATGTATTACTATTACTATAAGACTGCATAGCATACATACGATCTTTTATTTCTTTTTCTTTTTTATTAATATTATCTTCTAAAGTTTTAATTGAACTTTGTAAATAATTAATCTCATTTTGTTTTTGTTCAATTTGATTATTTAAATCAGCAATCTCAGCAACCACAGTATCTAAAGATCCTTGTGTTTGTGATATTTTAGATTTTGAATCATCAATTGAACTTTGTAAATCTTTATTTTTCTTTTTTAAATAAGCGTTAAATTCCTTACAAGTATTATAATTACTTGTTGATAGATTATGACTTGAACATATTTTCATGTATTTACTTTCTTGTCCATTAAAATTAATCGCTTCTACCGGTTTACTTTTAACCATAGAAACAACCATCATAAAAGTTAACAGACATGCAAAAGTTTTTTTCACGCTATCACCTCCACCATCTATTATCCTCTAATTTGAAAAAAATGTAAATAAAAGAAGAGAATGAATTTCTCTTCTAATATAATCTTCTACAATTATAAATTACACTATAAAAATAAGTACCTGGCTTAATTGATGTTGTTTTAACACATTGGTTAGGATCTTGACCGTGAGTTTCAGACCCCTTACCAGAAGCATGAACCATATTACCCCCACCAATATAAATACCAATATGAGCAACACCACTACCATAATTAAAAGTAATCACATCACCAACTTGTAATTGATTATATGATACAGCTTTACCCATAGCAGCATATCCAGCAGCAGTTGTACGTCCAATTTTTACTCCGGCAGCATTCATTGACCAATAAACTAACCCTGAACAATCAAAATAATCGGGACCTGTAGCGCCCCACCAATAACGTTTTCCTTGCATTGATAAGGCTTTTTTTGCAATAGCAATACCAGTTTCACTATCACCACTACCAGGAGCAATACCAGCACTGGTATCATCTTTTAATGAGTTTTGATAGAAAGTTGTTAAAGCACTATCTAAAGTAGAACTTGCTTTTTCATTAGCACTCGATGCTTGTTTAGCAGCAGATAATTGTTCTTGTTGTTTTTGAAATAAAAGAGCGTATTGATTTTTTAAAGTTGCTTGTTGTTGTCTTTGACTTTCAATATTCGCTTTAGCTACTTCAATAGTCGATTTTTGACTTTCTACTTGTTTTTTTTCATCAGCTAATTGACTAACCAATTCTCGATCATATTGGGTTAATTCATTAACACTATCAATTCTTGAAAAGAAATCTGAAAAACTCTGTGAGCCAAAGATAAATTCAATATAACTATTACTATTGTTATAAGATTGCATAGCATACATACGATCTTTTAAATCATTTTCTTTCTTTTGAATACTTGATTCTAATTGAGAAATAGATTGTTGAAGATAAGAAATTTCTTTTTCTTTTTCATCTATTTGATTATTTAAACTAGTAAGTTTACTAGATACAACACTAAGATTATTTTCAGTAGTACTTAACTCGTTACTTACATTATTAACTGTTTGTTTCAATTCTTTATTCTTTTTCTTTAAATAAGTATTAAATTCTTTACAAGTATTATAATTACTAGAATTTAAGTTACTACTAGAACAAATTTTCATATATTGATCTTCCTGTCCTTCAAAATTAACCGCTTTAACTTGATTAATTGGACAAAGAGAAAACATCATCATTCCAGTAAGTAAAACACAAATACCTTTTTTCACTTTATCACCTCAAAGGTTATTATCCTAAATTCTACTAGATTTAGCAAGAAGAATATAAAAATGATAAAAAATAACATATTGTAAAAAAAGACATATATTAAAATGAGGAGGGAAATCATGATAACTCATGGTATTGATGTATCTAAATTTCAAGGAACGATTAATTGGCAAAGAGTAAAAGAAAATATTGATTTTGCGATTATTCGTTGTGGTTTTGGTCAAGATAAACCATCACAAGATGATCCTTATTTTAAAAGAAATGCTGATGAATGTACAAGATTAAATATTCCTTTTGGGGTTTATCTATATTCTTATGCTACTAATGAACAAGAAGCACTAGGGGAGGCGAGACATGTATTAAGACTTATTAAAGATTATAAAATGGCTTATCCCATTTATTATGATTTAGAAGATAATAATACAACCGGGAAACAAAGTAATGAAGTTATCGCTAATATTGCTAAAACATTTGCTGATGAATTAGAAAAGAATAATTATTATGTAGGTATGTATGCATCCTTATATTGGTGGCGTACAAAACTGACAAGTCCAATATTTAATCGTTATACAAGATGGATAGCTTATTATGGTAATCAGCTTAACTTTGATGGTGAATATGATATGTGGCAGTATTCTTCTACAGGAAGTATACCAGGTATTACTTCAATGGTAGATTTAAATTACTGTTATAAAGATTTTCCAGAAATTATTAGAAATGCAGGATTAAATAATTTTAATAACCAAACAGAAACGAACCAATATCAAGTTGGCGATCACGTCCGTTTTCAATATGTCTTTTTAACCAGTGAATCAACGAACCCACTTAGACCATATCGTCAAACAGGTATTATTACACGCATTGTACCTAATGCCAGAAATCCATATTTAATTGGACAAGATGCTGGTTGGGTCAATGATCAGGTCATAGAAGGAAAAGTCACATTATTAAGCAATAGTGATTATCAGGGAAATAGTCTTGTTGATGCTTTAAATGAGATAGGTGTAGATTCCAGCTTTGAAAATCGAAGACGTTTAGCTATGCTTAATGGTATCACTTCATATCAGGGAACAAATTACCAAAATACATTACTACTTAATTTATTAAAAGAAGGACAACTTGTTAGTTAACTATCTGTATTTATAAAAGAAGATAATAAAGTAAGATACTTATTTTCTTCTTTTATTACTGATTTTAAAAGTTTTATTATATCGGGATCATGAATGGATTTTAACTGTAAGTTAAACTTATCAATTAAGACTTTTTTACTTTCAATAACATTATCCATTAAAGAATCAATGGATTGAGGATAGTTATTATAACTAGGGGACCAGTATTCATTATGTTGACAATAACATGTCCATAAACGAGGTTCCATTCCTAAATGATAGGATAACTGTAAAAAAAGATGAAGATATTTCATATTACTTAACATCATTTCATAAAATAGAGAACTTAGTTTTTGATTTTGATTCATTAAAATAATATGATTGTACATATTTAAAGATAAAGAGGACATCATACTAACCATGCCACAAGCATTATCTAGTAACATCATACCTTTTTGATTATGTTCGATCATTATGCTCACCCTATACAGTCTATGTCCAAATAAAAAAAAGATTACTTAAGTAATCTTTTTTCATAAGCTCTTCTTAAATCTCCGGATGTAGACAAATGAATATCACCGCAATAGACAAAGCCGTATTTAGTTAAAAAATGCTGCATAGAAAGATTATCATAATGGGTATCCATTCTTACACTATGATATTGAGGATATAAAGCAACTGCATGATCTAAAATAATACTAGCAAGCCCTTTTCCTTTATATTGATTATCTAAAGCAATACGATGAACACATATATAAGGACTATTTAATAACCATTTACCATCAATAACATTATAGCTAGGTTCACCTTTAATCGTCACCATACAAGTACCAATAATATGACCATCTTCTTCTAAAACATAAGCTTCACCTTTTTTGATATCATTTTCAATTGTTTGTTCATTAGGATAGCCATCTTGCCATTGATCAATTCCTTGTGATTTGAAATATTCTTTAGCTTGATTAATGATTTTCATTACCTCATTGATATCTTCTTTTACAGTCAATCTAAAATTCATATATCTTCACCTCATTGACACAACTATAGCATAAATCTATATATAAAGTAAAATAAATGTTATCTTTTTTATCGTCTGAAAGCCTTGATTTATCAAGTGTTTTATGAAAACGATAGAATTATGTCGAAAGATTTGAACTTCAAAGTATTTACAAATTAAAACTTTTTGTTATAATAGCCTCATAACAACGAGGAGGAAAATAAAGATGGTATTTGAAAAAGTAAAAGAAATCATCGTAGATTCTTTAAATTGTGATGAAGATCAAGTAACTTTAGATGCAAATTTAAAAGAAGATTTAGAAGCAGATTCATTAGATGCTGTAGAATTAATTATGGCAGTAGAAGAAGAATTTGATCTTGAAATTCCAGATGATGCAGCAACAAGTATCAAAACTGTTAAAGACATCGTAGATTATATTGAAGCTCATAAATAAAAGGATTACCCAGGAAACTGGGTAATCTTATTATGGTAATGCTTTGAAATTCAAAGCATCTCTTTTTTATCGACATAGTTTGAACTTCAAACAAAGGAGAATAAAATGAAACTTGAATTAATAAAACAATTAATAACTGAATTTGATGACTCTAAGGTCACAAAGATGAAAGTAGAAATAGATGATTTAAAATTAGAATTAGAAAAAAATGGTAAAACAGTAGTTCAACAAGTTGAACCACAAGAAGTGATTCAATCAGCTACTACAAATAAACAAGAAACATTAACAGGGACACCGGTTAAATCACCTATTGTAGGTGTTTTTTATCCTGCCAGTTCACCTGATAGTGATCCTTTTGTTCATGTTGGTGATCAAGTGAAAAAAGGACAAGTTTTATGCATTGTAGAAGCCATGAAAGTGATGAATGAAATTAAAGCACCTATTGATGGAACGGTTACATCAATTTTAGTTAAACATGAAGATCTTGTAGAATTCGATCAAGTTCTCATGATGATTGAATAGTTATGTTTAAAAAGATTTTAATCGCTAATAGAGGCGAAATTGCTGTTAGAATTATTCGCTGTTGTAAAGAGATGTCGATTGAAACCGTAGCAGTTTATTCTACTGCTGATGCGACTTCTTTACATGTTCAATTAGCTGATGAGGCGGTATGCATTGGACCAGCAAAAACCGGTGATAGCTATTTAAATATGGAAAATATTTTATCAGCCGCCATGACTTTGGGTTGTGATGCGATTCACCCGGGATTTGGCTTGTTATCAGAAAATTCTACTTTTGCCAGATTGGTAGAAGAATGTGGCATGACTTTTATTGGACCTAGTGGTGATGTCATTGATCAAATGGGTAATAAAAGTGTAGCAAGAGAGATGATGATTAAAGCGGGTGTACCTGTTGTACCAGGAAGTCCAGGGAGTATTAAAGATGAAAAAGAAGGCAAACAGATTGCTAAACAAATCGGTTATCCTGTATTAATTAAGGCTTCTGCAGGTGGTGGAGGACGAGGAATGCGTCCATGTTACCAAGAAGAAGACTTTGATTTAGCTTATCAAACAGCTAAAGCTGAAGCAAAAGCCTGTTTTGGTGATGATGATATGTATTTAGAAAAATTAATTTTAAATCCTAAACATATTGAATTTCAAATTTTAGCGGATAACTATGGTCATGTTATTCATTTAGGAGAACGTGACTGTTCTATTCAAAGACGTAATCAAAAGATGATTGAAGAAGCTCCAAGTCGTGCTTTAAGTCAAGAATTAAGAGAAAAGATGGGACAAGATGCAATTAAAGCAGCTAAAGGAGTTCACTATCGTAATGCAGGAACAATTGAATTCGTACTAGACCAAGAAGGCAATTATTACTTTATTGAAATGAATACCCGTATTCAAGTCGAACATCCTATTACAGAAATGATTACAGGAGTCGATTTGATTCGTGAACAAATAAGAATTGCTGCAAATTTAAAACTGAATTACCAACAAAGTGATATCCACTTACAAGGACATGCGATTGAATGTCGTATTAATGCCGAAAACCCTAAAGAAAACTTTAGACCTTCACCTGGTAAAATTAATAGTTTGCATATACCAGGAGGTTTTGGAGTCCGTGTTGATACAACCTTATATCAGGGATATCAAGTTTCATCCCATTATGATTCAATGATCGCAAAAGTGATTGTTCATGGGGCTAATCGCTTAGAAGCAATTAGAAAAATGAGAAGAGTTCTAGGCGAACTTGTGATAGATGGTATTGATACAAATCAAGAATTACAATATCTCATTTTACATCATAGTGAATATGTCAAAGGACATTTTGATACAGGATTTATAGAAAAACATTTAGATGAGTTGGTGAATGAACAATGATGGAAAAATTATTTCAAGAAAGAAAAGAAAAATTAGTCTTTTTTAAAAGACTAAGAAACAAAATCAATCATCAAACAAGAAATGAAATTCCAGATGGTCTTTATTGTAAGTGTGCATCATGTAATGAAACAATCTTACAAAAAGTGTTGGTGAATAATTTATATGTATGTCCTCGTTGTGGACATCATTATCAATTACCTGCACATCAAAGATTAGCATTACTTTATGATCAAGGAAGATATAAAGAACTTTATCAACGGATTGAACATTTAAATCCCTTAGATTTCCCTGGTTATGATGAAAAAATAAAAATGTTACAAGATAAAACAAAGCTAGATGAAGCGGTTGTTGTAGCGAGCGGTAAAATTAATGGTACTAAAGTGATCACTTGTGTTATGGATTCACGATTTTTAATGGGAAGTATGTCATCGGCTGTAGGTGAAAAAATAACGAGAGCGATTGAGCATGCAACAAAAAGGAAATATCCCCTTATTATCTTTTGTGCTTCTGGGGGAGCCAGAATGCAAGAAGGAATTTATTCATTGATGCAAATGGCTAAAACTTCATCAGCCTTAGCTCGTCATCATGAAGCAGGATTACTTTATATATCTTATATTACCCATCCCACAACAGGAGGGGTTACGGCTTCGTTTGCGATGCTAGGTGACATTATTATTGGAGAACCTCATGCGTTGATTGGGTTTGCTGGAGCGCGTGTTATTGAAAGTACAATTAAACAAAAACTGCCTGAAGGATTTCAAAGAACTGAATTTATGGAAAAACAAGGCTTTATTGATTTAATTGTTAAAAGACAGGATATGCGTTCAACCATTATAAGAATATTAAAAATGCATTCAAAGGGGGCAAAATAATGGCACTTATCGATTTAGAAAAGCAAATAACCCAGCTTCAACAACAATTATCAAACAGTGAAAACAAAGAAGAACAAAAGGCGTTAAAAATCCAAATAGCTAAATTAAAAGATGAAGCTTACAACAATATTTCAGCTTATGATCGGGTATATATGGCAAGAAAAAGCAATCGCCCACATATTCAAGATTATATTCAAAATATATTTGATGACTTTATTGAATTACATGGGGATCGTTTATATTTAGATGATGGCTCAATTATGGGAGGTATTGCTTTATTAGATAACCAACCGGTGACAGTGATTGGTCATGTAAAAGGAAGAACGCTAGATGAAAATTTACATTGTAATTTTGGAATGAGTTCACCAGAGGGATATCGTAAAGCGTTGCGTTTAATGAAGCAGGCAGAAAAGTTTCATCGTCCTATTATTACTTTTATTGATACACCAGGAGCTTATCCAGGGTTAGAGGCTGAACAACATGGTATTGGTGAAGCTATTGCTAGAAATTTAAGAGAAATGGCAACACTCTCAGTACCGGTTATTGCTGTTGTTGTAGGTGAAGGCGGGTCTGGTGGAGCACTTGCTTTAAGTGTTGCTGATCGTATTTTGATGTTAGAAAATAGCGTGTATTCGATTTTATCGCCAGAAGGATTTGCTTCGATATTATGGAAAGATAAAGAAGGAACAAGAGTAAAAGAAGCAGCGAGTTTAATGAAACTCACTGCAAAAGATTTATATGAGATGAAAATCATAGATCATATTATTAAAGAACCTAAAACAGGTGCTACTGTGTCATCTCAAGAAGTATATGAACAATTAAAAGATTATTTCATCAAGACAATATTAGAATTAAATAAATTATCAAAAACGAATCTATTAAATAAAAGATATCAAAAATATCGCACAATAGGTCAAGTATCCGTTTTATAAAGGAGATCAAATGAAAGGATTAGAAGTATTATCCACTGGTTACGCTAAAATTAATCATATTCTTGATAATCAACAATTAGAAAAGATGGTAGATACCAGTGATGAATGGATTGTTTCAAGAACAGGTATTAAGAAAAGACATATTTCCTGTAAAAACAGTGTTGATCTAGCTATTGAAGCTGCAAAAGAGGCAATCAAAAACATTGATCAAAGTAAAATTGGCTTGATTGTCTGTGCAACGATGACACCAGCCAATAGAATGCCAAGTAATGCTTGTTTAATTCAAGCAGGTTTAAATTTAAACGAACAGGATATGATGTGTTTTGATATATCAGCAGCCTGTAGTGGTTTTGTTTATGCAATGACAATCGTTAATAGTTTACTTAAAACGATGGATGATCGCTACGCACTTATTATTGGCAGTGAGCAGTTAAGTTCTATTATTGACTATCAAGATCGCAATACTTGTATTTTATTTGGAGATGGGGCTGGAGCGATGGTTGTAAAAAACAGCCAACATGCTTTTTATAGTTATCAAAATAGTGCGGGTAATCAAGAAGTTTTATCAGCTAAAAATGATTCCCAAGATTATTTTTTAAAAATGAAAGGACAGGAAGTTTTTAAATTTGCGATTAAAGTCATACCAGAAAGTATTGATCAAGTATTAAACCAAGCAGGATTAACGCTAGATGATATTGATTATGTCATTTGTCATCAAGCTAATTATCGTATTATAAAACACGTTTATAAAAAATATCGTTGTCCCTCTGATAAGTTTTACATGAATTTAGATGAATATGGTAATACCTCTGCCGCCAGTATTCCTTTAGCTTTAGCTACAATGAATGAAAAAGGCTTAATCAAAAAAGGAATGAAGCTCATATTAGTAGGCTTTGGTGGAGGACTCACTTGGGGCGCAACTTTAATCGAGTGGTAAGGAGATTATATGAAATTAAATGAATTATTAAATATAAAGTATCCCATTATTCAAGGGGGAATGGCCAATATTGCCAGTGGTGAATTTGCTGCTGCTGTCAGTAATGCTGGAGGATTAGGTTTAATAGGTGCTGGAGGCATGGATGTTGAAACTTTAAAAGAACATATTCATATTTGTAAACAAAAAACGAAAAATCCTTTTGGGGTCAATATTATGTTAATGAATCCTCAAGCTAAACAAATGGCCCAATTATTGATAGACGAAAAAGTGCCTATTGTAACCACTGGAGCAGGAAATCCAGGAACATATATTCAAGCATGGAAAGAAGCAGGCATGATTGTTTTACCCGTTGTACCAAGTGTGGCTTTAGCCAAAAGAGTTGAAAAAGCCGGAGCAGATGGTGTTATCGTTGAAGGTTGTGAAGCGGGTGGACATATTGGAGAACTTACTACCATGGCACTTGTTCCTCAAGTAGTAGAAAGTGTGTCTATTCCGGTTATTGTCGCCGGTGGTATAGCAAGTGGTAAACAGTTATTAGCGGCTTATGCTTTAGGCGGTTGTGGTGTTCAAGTTGGAACGATTTTACTTGCTAGTGAAGAATGTCCAATTCACTCCAATTACAAAGAAGCAATTTTAAAAGCCAAAGATGTAAGTACTGTGGTAACAGGAAGAATTGCGGGAACACCAGTAAGAATTATTAAAAATAAAATGGCTAAAGAATATGTAAAAAAAGAAAAAGCAGGTACTGATTTAATGGAATTAGAAAAATATACATTAGGGTCATTGAAAAGAGCAGTATTAGAAGGTGATGTAGATACGGGTTCTTTAATGGCAGGACAAGTTGCGGGAATGGTTCATGAAATTAAACCTGTTAAACAAATATTTGAAGAATTAATGAATGAATGTCATCAAGCGTATGACCAATTGGTGATATAAATGAAAACAGTAAAGATTAAAAATAAAACATTAACGGTACCTATTATTCAAGGTGGCATGGGAGTGGGTATTTCTCTTGGCAATTTAGCAGGAAATGTTGCTAAATGTGGTGGCATGGGTGTGATTTCAACAGCTCATCCAGGATATCGTGAAGATGATTTTGAAACCAATCATCGCCAGGCTAATATACGTGCTTTAAAAAAAGAAATAATAAAAGCCAAAGAAATAAGAGAAGGTAAAGGAATTGTCGCTATTAATGCCATGGTTGCTTTACAAGATTATGAAGAATTAATTGCAGCTGCCATAGAGGCAGGAGTAGAAGCTATTATTTCCGGAGCGGGGTTACCGATGCATTTACCGGCGTTAGTTAAAAATCATGATGTATTGATTGCACCTATTGTTTCTAGTGGTAAAGCATGCAAACTGATATTAAGAAGTTGGTGGCATAAACATCAAAGATTACCTGATTTTATTGTCATTGAAGGATGTCAGGCAGGAGGACATCTAGGATTTAAAAAAGAGGATTTAGTGAATCATACTTGTCAAAGCTTAGATGAAATCTTTAGAGATGTAAAACAAGTTGTTGTAGGTTATGAAGATGAACATGATGTTAAAATTCCTATCTTTGTGGCTGGCGGTATTTATAAAAAACAAGATGTTGATCATTATTTATCAATAGGGGTAGATGGTGTTCAAGTTGCAACACGTTTTATTACAACTCAAGAATGTGATGCCAGTATTGAATATAAAAAAGCATTTATTGAAGCGAAGAAAGAAGATATTGAATTAGTATCATCACCTGTGGGAATGCCAGGAAGAGCAATCAAGAATCAATTCACGAATCGAGTTAAAGAGGGAAAGATCAATATTTCTAAATGTTATCGTTGTTTAAAACCTTGTCATGTTAAAGATGCACCTTATTGCATTTCTAAAGCATTAATTGAGGCAGTAAAAGGAAATATTGATGAGGGACTCATCTTTAGTGGAGCTTATGGTTATTTAAATAATGAAATGACAACAGTTAAAGCAGTTATTGAAGAATTAACGGAGGAAAAATCATGAAAATAGGTTTTTTATATGCCGGTCAAGGCAGTCAAGTTGTATCAATGGGGCAATCTTTATATCAATATTCCCCTTTAGTTAAAGAAGTCTATGATCAATATCCGGATTTAAAACAATTAAGTTTTCAAGGACCATTAGAAGAATTATCAAAAACCGAAAACACGCAACCATGTATGGTTTTACTTGCTACAACCATTACAGATTTATTAAAGCAAAATGAAATTAATCCAGACTATGTTGCTGGTTTATCATTAGGTGAATATTCAGCATTATATTGTGCAGAAGTATTTGATCGTCAAACTGTTGTTGATATTGTTCGTTTTAGAGGTCAGGCCATGAAAGATGCTGTCATTGATATTGATAGTAAAATGGCAGCGGTGATGTCGATGGAAAGATCAACATTAGAAGAGATATGTAAACAAGCAAGTAATGAAGGGGTTGTTTCGATTGCTAATTATAATTGTCCTGGACAATTAGTTATCGCTGGGGAAAGTCAAGCTGTCGAAAAAGCCAGTGAACTTGCTTTAAAGCAGGGGGCTAGAAGAGTCATTCCTTTAAATACGAGTGGTCCTTTTCATACAGTATTATTAAAAGAGGCATCTTTAAAATTGAAAGAACAATTTAAAACAATAACATTCAATCCTATGAAAGTACCTGTTGTTTTTAATTGTCTTGGTAGTGAAAAAGGGAATCAACAAATACCTTATTTATTAGAAAAACAAGTGATGTCACCTGTTTATTTTGAAGATAGTATACGTTATATGCTAAGTCAGGGTGTAGATACATTAATTGAAATTGGACCAGGTAAAGTATTAAGTGGATTTGTAAGAAAAATAGATAAATCAATCAAAACATATCAAGTAGAAGATGAAGAATCTTTGAAAAAAGTATGTCTTGCATTAAAAGGAGAAGACTATGAAATTAAAAAATAAAGTTGCTTTAATTACTGGTGGTAGTCAAGGAATTGGTAAAGCTATTGCTTTAGCTTTTGCTAGGGAAGGAGCAACCATTATTATTAATGATCTTGATTTATCACAAAATAAAGAAAAGATATTACAATGTCAAAATGAAATAAAAGCAACAGGTAGTGATTGTTCTATTATTTATGCTAATGTTGCTTCTTTTGATGAAACTAAACAGATGTTTGATCAAATAAAGGAAGAATATGGACATTTAGATATTCTTGTTAATAATGCTGGTATTACTAGAGATAATTTAATGATGAGAATGAAAGAAAGTGATTTTGATAGTGTTATTGATGTGAATTTAAAAGGAACATGGAATTGCATGAAACATGCAACGAAATTGATGATGAAACAACGTAATGGTCGAATTATTTCTTTATCATCAGTAGTAGGGGTAATGGGAAATGCCGGACAAGTCAATTATTCAGCAAGTAAAGCTGGGATTATGGGAATGACTATGTCATTAGCACGTGAAGTAGGAAGTCGAGGGATTACCGTTAATGCGATTGCTCCTGGATTTATTCAAACAGCAATGACCGATGTTTTAAGTGAGGAAATTAAAATATCAATGATGAATCAAATTCCTTTAAAAACATTTGGACAAGTAGAAGATATTGCTCAAACGGCACTTTTTCTAGCTAGTGATGAAGCAAGATATATTACTGGACAAACGATTCATGTTGATGGTGGCATGGCGATGTAAGGAGATAAAAGATGGAAAAAAGAAGAGTTGTGGTAACTGGATTAGGGGCAGTTACACCTATTGGTAATAATGTAGATTCTTTATGGCAAGGAATTGAAGAAGGACGTTGTGGTATTGATTTTATAAAGGCTTTTGATACGACTGATATGAAAGTAAAAGTCGCTGGAGAAGTTAAAAATTTAGAAGTAACAGATTACTTAGATAAAAAAGAAGTAAGAAAAATGGATCGTTTTATTCAATTAGGCATGATTGCAGCTAAAGAAGCTGTGAATGATGCAAAACTTGATTTAGATCAAATTAATCATGACCGTTTTGGGGTTATTGTATCAAGTGGGATAGGAGGATTAGGTTCTATCGAAGAAAATCACACTCGTGCATTAAATAGAGGCTTTGATAGAGTATCACCACACTTTATTCCTATGACAATTGTTAATTTAGCAGCAGGTAATATTGCGATTGCATTTAAAGCAAAAGGATTATGTACATGTCCAGTTACTGCCTGTGCTGGAGGGACAAATGCCATTGGAGATGCCTTTAGAAATATTCGTGATGGATATCAAGACATCATGATTGCAGGAGGATGTGAAGCCAGTATTACGCCACTTGGCATAGGTGGTTTTACTGCTATGAAGGCTTTATCGAAAAGCCAAGATCCTCTTCGTGCTTCTATTCCTTTCGACCATGATCGAGATGGCTTTGTTATGGGTGAAGGAGCAGGTATGCTGATCTTAGAAGAATATGAACATGCAAAACAAAGAGGAGCTCATATTTATTGTGAAATGGTAGGATATGGGGTAAGTTGTGATGCTTATCATATTACAGCACCTGCACCAGAAGGTATAGGTGGAGCAAAAGCAATCATTAATGCTTTAGAAGATGGAAATGTAGCTTATGATCAAATTGATTATATTAATGCTCATGGAACATCAACACCGATGAATGATAAATTAGAAACAGCAGCGATTAAAACGGCTTTAAAACAACATGCAAGTCAAGTCTGTGTTTCTTCAACAAAAGGAAATACCGGGCATTGTTTAGGAGCTGCTGGAGGCATTGAAGCGGTTATATCAGTCAAAGCTTTACAACATCAATTTGTCCCACCAACAATTCATTATCAAAATAAAGATGAAGACTGTGATTTAGATATTGTTGCGAATATTGGAAGAAAACAAGCACTAAATTATGTCATGTCTAATTCATTAGGATTTGGAGGACATAATGCAACAATCATCTTTAAAAAATATCAAGGAGAATAGTCATGGAATTAAATAGTAATGAAATACAAAAAATTAATCCCCATCGTTATCCTTTTGCTTTAGTAGATCGCATTACTGATTATCATCCAGGGGAATATGCAAAAGGTATTAAATGCGTGAGTGTCAATGAAATGCACTTTTGTGGTCATTTTCCAGAACATCATGTGATGCCTGGTGTTTTAATTGTAGAAGCTTTAGCTCAAGTAGGATGTATTGCTATTTTATCTAAAGAGGAAAATAAAGGAAAAATTGCTTTTTTTGGGGGAATAAAAAACTGTCGTTTTAAAGGACAAGTCATTCCTGGGGATGTCTTAGAAATGGAATGTCATCTAACAAAACAAAAAGGACCAATTGGTATTGGCGAAGCAATAGCAAGAGTTGATGGTAAGGTTGTCTGTAAAGCAGAATTAACATTTGCTATTCAATAGAAAAGGAATGTTCAATTATTTATGAACATTCCTTTTTTCTATCATATCTATAAAATATTGATGAATACGTAAATCATCATCTAATTCGGGATGAAAAGCGAGCGCTAATTGATTTTTACTTTTTACAGCTATTATCTTTTGATCAACCGTTGCTAAGACTTCTACATCATCGCCTACTTGATCAATGTAAGGAGCTCTAATAAAAGTCATGGGTACTTGACCTATATGTTTCATTTCTTCAATTGTTCTAAAACTACCTAGTTGACGACCATAAGCATTTCTTTTCACTACCATATCAATGGAATTAAAATAGTTTTCTGCTTGATTTTCTATCTCTTTTGCTAGAAGAATAAGACCGGCACAAGTAGCCAATACAGGCAATCCATGTTCAATCTTTTCTTTTAATATATCAAACATATCTAATTCCTTTAATAATTTACCTTGAACCGTACTTTCACCACCAGGTAAGACAAGACCATCAAATTGTTGATCAAGATCCTCTTTTTTTCTTAATTCAAGACATTCAATTCCAAGACTTTCTAATTTATGAATATGTTCAATAAAAGCTCCCTGTAAAGCAAGAACAGCTACTTTCATTATTTTCCTCTTTCTGCCATTAAGATTTCAATTTCTTGTTCATTAATACCCACCATGGCTTCTCCTAAATCTTTAGATAATTCAGCAATCATTTTTGCATCTTGGTAGTTTGTCACAGCTTTAACAATGGCTTCAGCACGCTTTTTAGGATTCCCTGATTTAAAGATTCCTGATCCTACAAAGACTCCTTCGGCACCAAGTTGCATCATTAAAGCAGCATCTGCAGGTGTAGCCACACCTCCAGCAGCAAAATTGACAACAGGTAATTTTTTATGATCATGAACATATTCTACTAATTCATAAGGAACTTGAAGTTTTTTAGCAGCTTCATATAATTCATCTTTTCTAAGTGCTGAAATTTCAGCAATTTGTTTATTCATCATACGCATATGTCTTACGGCTTGAACGATATCACCCGTACCTGGTTCTCCTTTAGTACGAATCATACTAGCTCCTTCATTAATACGACGTAAAGCTTCTCCTAAATCTTTAGCCCCGCATACAAAAGGTACATCAAATTCATTTTTATCAACATGGTAAACATCATCAGCAGGCGATAACACTTCACTTTCATCAATATAATCAATTTCTAAAGCTTGAAGAATTTGTGCTTCTACAAAGTGTCCAATACGGCATTTAGCCATAACAGGAATACTCACTGCTTCTTGAATTCCTTGGATCATTTTAGGATCGGACATTCTTGCTACACCCCCAGCAGCACGAATATCAGCAGGAATTCTTTCAAGTGCCATAACAGCACAAGCCCCGGCTTCTTCTGCAATTCTAGCTTGTTCAGGAGTTGTTACATCCATGATGACACCACCCTTTAACATTTGTGCTAATTGTTTATTTAAATCATATCTTTTATTTGTCATTGTTTTTCCCTCTTCTTTACATTTAATATGTAACCCATTATACTTAAAAGTGACCATATTAAAATATTCAGTTTTAAAATAATCAATAAGGTCAAAAAGGAGAAAATGGATAAATGTTAACATATAATTTTACAAATATAGGGTCAGATTCATTATATGAATATCTCTATAAATGTATAAAAAATGACATATTACTAGGTAAACTTAAGGCAGGAGACCGATTACCTTCAAAAAGACCCTTTGCGAAAAATCTGGGTATAAGTGTTATTACGGTTGAAAATGCTTATAGTCTTTTAGTATCTGAAGGATATATTTATTCTTTACCTAAAAAGGGATTTTATGTTATGGATTTAAATAATCAAATTAAACGTAAAAAAGTTAATAGTGAAAAAGTCATTTTGACAGGGGGAGAAAATCATTACCTTGCTGATTTTTCTAGTAATCAAACTGAAAGTCATATTTTTCCCTTTCATACCTGGAACAAAACAATGAAAGAGGTATTAAAAGAAAATCAAGATAAACTGATGATCAATTCTCCTTGTGGAGGTATTTTACAACTAAGAGAAAATATCGCAAAATATTTAAAAGATTTTAGAAATATGAATGTCAGACCAGAACAAATTATTATTGGTGCAGGAACTGAATATTTATATAGCTTAATTATTCAATTATTAGGAGATAAGGTGATATATGGTTTAGAAAATCCGGGTTATCCTAAAATAGCGAATATTTATAAAAGTATGAAAGTTGATTTTAAGTATGTTAATATGGATGAACAAGGGGTAGCAGTCCAAGAATTAAATGATCAAAATATAGATGTTATTCATATTTCTCCATCACATCATTTTCCTACAGGAATTGTTATGCCTATATCTAGAAGATATGAATTATTAGGTTGGGCAAATCAAAAAGATCAACATTATATTATCGAAGATGACTATGATAGTGAATTAAGACTAGGTGGTAAACCGATCCCCACTTTACAAAGTATTGATGTTTCTGACAAAGTGATTTATATTAATACTTTTACTAAGACACTTTCTTCAACAATTCGTATTTCTTATATGGTCTTACCAGAAAGTTTGGCTAATCAATATTATGAAAAACTATCATTTTATTCATGTACTGTCTCTAATTTTGAGCAGTATACGTTATCACAGTTTATTGAAAATGGTCATTTTGAAAGACATATTAATCGTTTAAGAAGTTATTATCAAAATAAAAAGGATATTATAATTAAAAAGTTTTTATCTGGTAGTTTAAAACATAAAATAGAAATATATAATGAGGGAGCAGGAGTTCACTTTTTAATGAAAATAAAAAGTAATAAAAGTGAACAAGACATCATCAATCATGCCTATTCAAAGGGAATCAAACTGGTACCATTATCACAGTTTTATGTTAATTCATCTTCAAGTGATCGTATTTTTATCATGAATTATTCATCAATTAATATTGATTATATTGATGAAGTTGTTCAAATCATGAATACCATCATATAAAAGCCACTCTATCACATGATAAAGTGGCTTTTTAATGCTATTCTTCTTCAGTTAATTGACGAGCAACGTCATCTTTAATAGTCACACCTTCAGCTTCTAAA
>OLOG01000550.1_pt1 | contig 32804 bp, 19 predicted proteins | sample 1672351 | NCBI WGS metagenome assembly OLOG01 (sample SAMEA3136674, study PRJEB25190) | human gut metagenome | biome: human gut; feature: human-associated habitat; material: faeces | place: Austria | collected 2013 | reverse complement strand
TCTGCCGCACCTCGCTCGCCGTATCGGCACTTAGAATTATGCGGTATTGCCCTAATTTTGCGCTTAAGGTGTATCCGAAAACAAAGAAAGACGGATATTTCGCAAACGCAAGCAGGATGTAAGGCAAAGAGCCATAGGAATCCTTTGCGGATTCCTATGCTTTTTAACGCAAAATCCCGCTGTGTTTGCAGAAACAGACTAAATTTTCGGATTTTTCAGATACACCCTAGGACTTTCCCCTGCTTATTTTGCAGCTTCCAGCTGTGCCACGCAGGCTTCGGCTTCGTCCAGAATGCGGCCGAACTTATCCAGGGCAGCATCCACCGGGGCGGGGGTGGTCAGGTCCACACCGGCATGGCGCAGCTCATCCAGCGGGTAAGCGCTGCCGCCCATGTGCAGGAACTCCAGGTACTTCTTAACAGCCGGTTCGCCGTTCTTCAGGATGCCCTCGGACAATGCCACGGCAGTGGAATAGCCGGTTGCATACTTATAAACATAGAACGGGCGGTAGAAGTGCGGGATGCGTGCCCACTCGTACTGTACTTCGTCATCCACAACCAGCTCCGGTCCAAAGTAGTCCACAATGAGCTTCTTGTACAGATTGTTCAGGGCGGCGGGGTTCAGGGCTTCGCCGCGCTCGGCCATGGCGTGGGCATCGCGCTCAAACTCGGCAAACATCGTCTGGCGGTAGACGGTTCCCTTGAAATTTTCGAGGTACTGGTTCAGCAGGGCCAGGCGGGTTGCGGGATCCTGGTTCTTTTCTGCCAGCAGGTGCTCAATGAGCAGGTTCTCGTTGACGGTGGAAGCGACCTCTGCGACAAACAGGGTATAGTCAGCATACTGGGCAGGCTGGGTATGGCGGCTGAACCAGCTGTGCATGCTGTGGCCCATCTCATGCGCAATGGTGGAAACGCTGTCCAGCGTACCGGTAAAGTTGCACATGATATAGGGGTTGGAATCATAGCTGCCGCCGGAGTAAGCGCCGCCGCTCTTGCCCTTGTTGGGGAACACATCGATCCAGCGCTCGGCAAAGCCCTTGCGAACGATGGTGCCGTACTCTTCGCCCAGCGGTGCAACGGCATCCAGAACCATCTGCTTGGCCTGGTCATAGGTGTAATGGGCGCTGACGCCCTTGGTCAGCGGGGCGTACACATCATAGTAGTGCAGCTCGTCCACACCCAGGATGCGCTTGCGCAGAGCAACATAGCGGTACATATCCGGCAGGTGCTTGCGCACAGTAGCCACCAGGTTATCATAGACCTGGCCGGGCACGTTCTCCCCTGCCATGGACATGGCGCGGGAAGATTCATAATGACGGACGGAGGCTTCGGCGGTAGCGGTCTTGACAGCGCCGGAGTAAGAGGCAGCCAGCGTGTTGATGTGCTGGCGGAAGCTCTTGTAGTAGCTTTCAAAGGCATTCTTGCGCAGCACGCGGTCATTGGAGGTTTGCAGCAGGATGTAGTTGGAAGCGGTCAGCTCCACATCGTTGCCCTCGCCATCCTTGACGGAATCGAACACCATGTCGGCGTCTTCCAGGTTATCGGCAACATTTTTCGGGGTTCCGAATGCCTCACCGAAAGCAGCCAGCAGCTTTTCTTCCGGGGCGGTCAGGGTGTGAGGCTTTGCACGCAGCAGGTCTTCCAGAGCAAAACGATAGGGGGCAACCTGCTCGTCAGCCATGATGGCATTCAGGGTTTCCTGCGGCAGTGCCAGGATTTCCGGCTGAGCATAGGCGATGGTACCGACAGCCTTTACATATTTGGCGGTAGCGCGGGCATCCATGCTCTGGGCGTCATCAGCACGGGTATCCTCGCTCAGACGCAGGCTGGTGTAGACAGCCAGGTTTTCCAGTTCACGGAACACGCCGATTTCTGCATCATAAAATTCACGAATGCTGGCAGCGTTGTTCAGCTTGCCCTCCCAGGCAGCCAAAGCTTCAATTTTGGGGTCAATGGCGGCAAAAGCCTTTTCCCATTCCGCATCGCTGGCGTACATTTTGGTCAGGTCCCACTGGTACTGCGGGTCCATCTCTTTGCGTTCTTTCAATGCTTCCGACATGGCGGATTCTCCTTTTCTATATGGTGTCTTTCTGAGCCAGTCAGGGAAGCGTTCTTCCCTGCCCTCCATGCAGGCACCATTCATCCTGCACAGACAAACCCAGTATAAAAGTATTATACACCAAATGTTAGAAAAAACAAATCCGTTTTTATTTAAGGCAATACCGCACAATTCCCGCCTTACGGCTTAAGCACCGCTCCGACGGCTGCGGCACGGCATCTGCGTTGCCAAAATGCTCGATAAGACATCCAGTATTATCTGCGCTTTTGGCTTAGCATCTGCCGCACCTCGCTCGCCGTATCGGCACTTAGAATTATGCGGTATTGCCTTAACAAAAAGCCTGCGCAGAAACAGTGTTTATGCACGGTTCCTGCACAGGCTCATTTCTCTAACTTTCTTTATTTGTCATTTGCCCGGCTTTCCAGCAGGCTTCTTCCTTCTCCTGCCAACGCTTCACTTTCATTTGTCGTAAAGATACAATCAGACTGATCTTTCCCGATTCTGAAAAACACCTGATAGTCTTTATTTCCCTGAAACGTCAGCACATCCAGCATGGGTTCGCTTTCCCCTGCCTGATAAGTAACCCAAAAGCGCAGCCGCAATGGATTGGGGGTGATTTTTCCCGCCTGTTCATTGGTCACGCCATTGCGGCAGACAAGATATACCGTTGCGGCCCCCTGACTTGCTGGTAAATCCACCTGCTGCATATAGACACCGCTGCCCATTGTTTCACAATGCTGCATCCATGCGGCAACTGTGGGGTATTGCTGCCATACATCTTGTGGTACGTTCCACATCGCTGTACTTTGGTAGTTTGCAGATGCCACAAAAGCAATGCACCATAAAAGTACCGCCAGCAGTGTTGCTGCCGCTAAATACCGGACCCGCCTTGCTGCTGCTTTTGCAGCCGTTGCAGCGCCGCTTTTTCCCGCCGCTATAAAAAAGAGTCCGCTTATTGAAATGAACAGAAGTATCAACAATCCAATCGCCGCGCCAAGCCCAACAAATTGCAGAGCAAGCCATAGCAAAATTGCCATTACCGCAATCAGTACCCACGTTTGTTTTGCTGTCAGGCTTCCGGCCGTTTCTGCCTTTTCCTGTACATCTGGTTCTCTTGTTTCTGTCTTTTCTTCCAAAGCAGCCTCTTCCGGCGGGATACCCAACAGTTCTCGGAGCATAAACTGGTTAGCTGTGCCAGGCAGTGCTTTTCCTGTCTCCCACCTTGCCACAGCCTGCCGTGTCACCCCCAGCTGCTCTGCCAGCATTTCCTGGGTCATGCCTTTTTCTTTCCGGGCGGATGCAATTTTCTCTCCCAATGTCATGGTGCTATCCCCCTTTCTTTGGGGCCAGCATAGCACAGCTGTACTACTATTTTCAAGCAACTTTGTATCACTTTTCTGCCACTTTTCCGCAATAAGCAGTTTCATTCCCCGCAAAGCAGCATAAAAAATCCCCCACAGTACCCTTTCCGTTCGCAGTTGCCCGTGCGGAGAATGCTGTGGGGGATGTTATGTTTTATTGTCAGGCTAAGCTTATCAGATAAGAAAAGTCTTACTTTTCAGCGTGGTCGTAAGCGCTGCCTTCGGCATCGCGGATTTCCTCGGCGCGAGCCAGCTCTTCTTCAACCTCCGGCAAACCGGTTCCGGCGGGGATCAGCTTACCGATGATGACGTTCTCCTTCAGACCGGCCAGCGGGTCAACCTTGCCCTTGATGGCGGCTTCGGTCAGAACGCGGGTGGTTTCCTGGAAGGATGCAGCGGACAGGAAGCTGTCGGTTGCCAGGCTGGACTTGGTGATACCAAGCAGGATCTGACTGGCCTGGACCAGCTTCAGGTCGGTTTCGCCTGCATCAATGCGTTCCTGAATCTTCTCGTTCTCGATCATCACATCGCGGCGGTTGACAACGCTGCCCATGATGAACTCGCTGGAACCTGCATCGTCAATGCGAACCTTACGCATCATCTGGCGGACGATAACTTCGATATGCTTATCGTTGATTTCAACGCCCTGCAGACGGTAAACCTTCTGGACTTCGCTGATCAGGTAGTTCTGGGTAGCAATGCGGCCCTTGACAGCCAGGATATCCTGCGGATAAGCATGGCCTTCGGTCAACAGTGCGCCCTTGACGAGCACATCGCCCTCCATCACCTTCAGGCGGTGGCCGAACGGGATCAGGTAGCTCTTGGTAACCGGTGCGCCGTTATCGTCAACACCGGTCACTTCAACGTGGCGGCTCTTCTTGGTATCGTCAATATGGACGGTACCGGCGATCTCGGACATGATAGCCATTGCCTTCGGGCGGCGGCTCTCGAACAGTTCTTCAACACGCGGAAGACCCTGAGTAATATCTTCAGCAGATGCGATACCGCCAGTATGGAAGGTACGCATGGTCAGCTGAGTACCGGGTTCGCCGATGGACTGTGCCGCAATGATACCGACGGATTCACCGACCTTAACGCACTGGCCGTTGGACATGTTGGAGCCGTAGCAGCGGGCACAGACGCCAACGTGAGCACGGCAGGTCATCACGCTGCGGATCTCCAGCTCGGTAATACCGGCAGCTTTGATCTTTTCAGCGTCGAACATATCCATCATCTTGTCCTTGGACACAATGAGTTCGCCGGTCTTGGGATCCATCACGTCATGCAGAGCATAACGGCCAATCAGACGCTCGGAGAAGCTTTCGATGGTAGCGTTGCCTTCGCTGATCTCGCTGACGAGGATACCCTCGGTAGCGTGGCAGTCTTCCTCGCGGATGATGACTTCCTGAGAAACATCAACCAGACGGCGGGTCAGGTAGCCAGAGTCAGCAGTACGCAGTGCGGTATCGGTCAAACCTTTACGAGCGCCTCGAGAAGAGATGAAGTACTCCAAGATGTTCAGGCCTTCGCGGTAGTTTGCACGGATAGGCATTTCCAGGGTTTTACCTGCGGTGTTAGCCAGCAGGCCGCGCATGCCGGCCAGCTGCTTGATCTGGTCCATAGAACCACGAGCACCAGAGTCGGACATCATATAGATGGGGTTGCGCTGGTGGTGGGTCTTCAGGTTGGTAGACAGAGCGTTGGAAACTTCCTCGGTAGCTGCCTGCCAGATCTCAACGGTGTTCTTATAGCGCTCTTCATCAGAGATAAGACCACGGTTGAAGTTCTTCATGACCTTTTCAACCTTCTTGTCAGCCGCAGCCAGGATCGCCGGCTTCTCTTCGGGGATGATAGCGTCAGGCACGGCAACGGTGATGGCGGAAAGGGTGGAATACTTATAGCCCTGTGCCTTGATGTGGTCCAGCATGATAGCGCAGCGCTTGGTGCCATGCTTTGTCAGGCAGCGGCTGATGATGTCAGGCAGCTTCTTCTTGGTGACCTGGAAATCGACTTCGTAATCGAACTTATGTTCGGGATCGGTGCGATCCACATAGCCCAGATCCTGCGGGATGGGGGTGTTGAAGATGATCTTGCCGACAGTGGTGGTGACAAGGGCGGTTTCGGGGCCGTTGCCAAAGTCCATGGTGCGGCGCACCTTAACGGGAGCCTGCAGGGTGACGATATGCTCGGCGTAAGCCATCAGGGCTTCGTCCTCATCGCGGAACACCTTGTCGTGGCCGGGGTCTTCGGGGTTGACCATGGTCAGGTAGTAAGAGCCCAGGATCATATCCTGCGTGGGCACGGTGACGGGTTCGCCGTCAGACGGCTTCAGCAGGTTGCCGGAAGCCAGCATCAGCATCTTGGCTTCGCGCTGTGCTTCGGTGGACAGCGGCAGATGGACAGCCATCTGGTCGCCGTCGAAGTCAGCGTTGAAGGGGGTGCAGACCAGCGGGTGCAGCTTGATGGCGTGGCCTTCGACCAGAACGGGCTCAAATGCCTGAATGCCCAGGCGGTGCAGGGTAGGTGCACGGTTCAGCAGAACGGGATGGCCCTTGATGACGGTTTCGAGAGAGTCCCACACCTCGGTGGAAGCACGCTCGACCTTTTTACGGGCAGCCTTGATGTTGGAGGCAATGCCCTTCTGGACCAGGTCCTTCATAACGAAGGGCTTGAACAGCTCCAGAGCCATCTCTTTGGGCAGACCGCACTGGTACATCTTCAGCTCAGGGCCGACAACGATAACGGAACGGCCAGAGTAGTCAACACGTTTGCCCAGCAGGTTCTGGCGGAAGCGGCCCTGCTTGCCCTTCAGCATATCGGAAAGGCTCTTAAGGGCGCGGTTGTTGGGGCCAGTGACCGGGCGGCCGCGGCGGCCGTTATCGATCAGGGCGTCAACTGCTTCCTGCAGCATGCGCTTTTCGTTGCGCACGATGATGTCGGGAGCGCCCAGCTCCAGCAGGCGCTTCAGACGGTTGTTGCGGTTGATCACGCGACGGTACAGATCGTTCAGGTCGGAAGTCGCAAAGCGGCCGCCATCCAGCTGGACCATGGGGCGGATATCCGGCGGAATAACCGGAACAACGTTCAGGATCATCCACTCCGGGCGCTGGCCGGACAGGCGGAATGCATCAACGCACTCCAGGCGTTTCAACAGGCGGACGCGCTTCTGGCCGGTAGCCTTTTCCAGTTCCTCATGCAGCTCTGCGGACAGAGCTTCCAGGTCGATCTCAGCCAGCAGCTTCTGGACGGCTTCGGCGCCCATGCCGGCTTCAAAGGTATCCTCGTACTTTTCCCGCATCTCCTTGTACTCGCGTTCGGTCAGGAGCTGCTTTTTCTCCAACGGAGTAAAGCCGGGATCGGTAACGATATAGTTTGCAAAGTAGAGCACCTTGTCCAGCTGGCGGGGGCCGATGTCCAGCATCAGGCCAATGCGGCTGGGAATGCCCTTGAAATACCAGATGTGCGAAACGGGTGCAGCCAGCTCAATGTGGCCCATGCGCTCGCGGCGGACCTTAGCGCGGGTAACTTCGACACCGCACTTATCGCAGATCTTGCCCTTATAGCGGATGCGCTTATACTTGCCGCAGTGGCATTCCCAGTCCTTGGTAGGTCCAAAAATGCGCTCGCAGAACAGGCCGTCGCGCTCCGGCTTCAGGGTGCGGTAGTTGATGGTTTCAGGTTTCTTGACCTCGCCATAGCTCCAGGCACGGATCTGGTCGGGAGAAGCAAGGCCGATCTTGATAGAATCGAACTCTTTATTTTCCATTCAGCGAACCCTCTCATTTAATCGTGACGTAAACAGCATTCCGATCATTCACCGTCGAACAGGTCGTCGCCATTGTCGGCTTCGATCTGTGCCAGAGAAGCTTCATCCGGCTCCTCATCGCCCAGGTCGTCGTCAAAGCCTTCATCGGCATCCTTGACACTGTAATCATCCTGCAGCTCGCTTTCCAGCAGAACGTTATCACCGATATCGCTGTTGTCAAAGTTGGCATCGTCATCGTCATATTCCTGACGCATATCAACAGCGTTGCCTTCCTTATCCTGAACAACAATATCCAGGCCAAGGCTCTGCAGTTCTTTCAGCATAACGCGGAAGCTTTCGGGGATGCCCGGATTCGGCACATCTTCGCCCTTGACGATTGCTTCGTAGGTCTTGACACGGCCCACAACGTCGTCAGACTTGACAGTCAGGATCTCCTGCAGGGTGTAAGCCGCGCCATAAGCTTCCAGAGCCCAAACTTCCATTTCGCCGAAACGCTGGCCGCCGAACTGGGCCTTGCCGCCCAAAGGCTGCTGGGTAACCAGAGAGTACGGGCCGGTGGAACGGGCATGGATCTTATCATCAACCAGGTGATGCAGCTTGAGGTAGTACATATAACCGACAGTAACCTTGGAGGGGAACTTTTCGCCGGTACGGCCATCGTAAACGGTGGTCTTGCCGTCATCGGTCAGGTCGATCTTGCTGAAATCGATGATGTGGCCCTTATCGCCCATCAGGCGGGGCAGCTTGGTGGGATATTCCGGTGCATGGTCGCCATGCCACTTATCGCGGGCTTCGGCCAGGCAGTCACGGATATCGGATTCGTGCGCGCCATCGAACACGGGGGTCTGCACATGCCAGCCAAGGGCCTTGGCAACATAGCCAAGGTTGACTTCCAGCACCTGACCGATGTTCATACGGGAAGGAACGCCCAGGGGGTTCAGCACGATATCCAGCGGGGTGCCGTCAGGCAGGAACGGCATGTCCTCCTGCGGCAGAATGCGGGAAACAACACCCTTGTTGCCGTGACGGCCTGCCATCTTATCGCCAACGCTGATCTTACGCTTCTGGGCGATATAGACGCGCACGCAGGTGCGCACGCCGGGCTGCAGCTCGTCAGAGTTTTCGGGGGTAAAGACCTTAACATCCACAACAATGCCGTAAGCACCGTGGGGAACGCGCAGGGAGGTATCACGTACTTCCCGTGCCTTTTCGCCAAAGATGGCGCGCAGCAGGCGCTCTTCGGCGGTCAGTTCGGTTTCACCCTTCGGGGTAACCTTACCAACCAGAATATCGCCGGTCTTGACTTCGGCGCCGATGCGGATAATGCCGCGGTCGTCCAGATCCTTCAGGGAATCATCGCCGACGTTGGGGATATCACGGGTCACCTCTTCAGGTCCCAGCTTGGTATCGCGGGCTTCGCTCTCGTACTCCTCAATGTGGATAGAGGTGTAGATATCCTCGCGGACCAGCTTTTCGTTCAGCAGAACAGCGTCCTCATAGTTGTAGCCTTCCCAGGTCATGAAGCCGATCAGAGCGTTCTTGCCCAGAGAGATCTCGCCGTCCTTGGTGGCGGGGCCGTCAGCCAGAACGTCGCCCTTCTTGACAACATCGCCCACATAGACGGCGGGGCGCTGGTTGACGCAGGTTCCCTGGTTGGAGCGCATAAACTTAATCAGTTCATAGGTATCGGCGGAGCCATCTTCCAGACGGACAACGACCTTATCTGCGTCAACGCTTTCAACGGTGCCGTCATGGGCAGCCAGCACGCAGACACCGGAGTCGGTAGCAGCCTTGTATTCCATGCCGGTAGCAACCAGAGATCGCTGGGTAACCATCAGAGGCACAGCCTGACGCTGCATGTTGGAGCCCATCAGAGCACGGTTACAGTCATCGTTTTCCAGGAAGGGAATGCAGGCGGTAGCCACAGAAACCATCATTCGCGGAGAGACATCCATGAAATCGACCTGTTCACGGGCAAATTCCTGAATGTCGTTGCGATGACGGCCGGAAACGCGGGAACGGACAAAGCGGTTGTTCTCGTCCAGCGGTTCGTTGGCCTGTGCCACGATGTATTCATCTTCAACGTCGGCGGGCATATAAACAACTTCATCGGTAACAACGCCGGTTTCTTTATCCACGCGGCGGTAAGGTGCCTCAATAAAGCCGTACTTGTTGATCTTGGCGAAAGATGCCAGATAGGAGATCAGACCGATGTTGGAACCTTCGGGCGTCTCAATCGGGCACAGACGGCCATAGTGGGTATAATGAACGTCGCGGACTTCGAAGCCTGCGCGGTCACGGGACAGACCGCCGGGGCCCAAAGCGGACAGACGGCGCTTATGGGTCAGCTCAGACAGCGGGTTGTTCTGGTCCATGAACTGAGACAGTGGACTGGAACCGATGAACTCACGGATGGCAGCCACAACCGGGCGGATGTTGACCAGGCTCTGCGGGGTGATCTCGCCGGATTCCTGGTTCTGCAGGGTCATGCGCTCGCGCACAACGCGCTCCATACGGGCAAAGCCGATGCGGAACTGGTTCTGCAGCAATTCGCCAACGCTGCGCACGCGGCGGTTGCCCAAGTGGTCGATTTCATCGGTCACGCCGATGCCATGATCAAGGCCCAGCAGGTAGTTGACGGAAGCAAAGATATCGTCAACGGTAACGGTGCGGCTGATGAGCTTATCATGATTCTTGGTCAGCAGTTCTTTCTGCTCTTCCGGATCGGAGGTAGCATCCAGAATCTTACGGATTTCGGCGAAGGAAGCGCGCTCGTTGATGCCGCATTCCTTCACGTCAAAGCTGAAGAAACTCTGGGCATCGACACAGCCGTTGGAGAACACGATCACATTGACCGGATCCTGGCCCTTGCGCTCCACGATAACAGTAACGCGGGAAACACCGGCGTTATCAATTTCAACAGCCTTTTCGTGGCTGATGCGCTCGCCCTTGGCGGCCAGCAGTTCGCCGGTCAGCGGGGCAATGATGTCCTCGGCTGTCTTATAGCCCGCAATACGGCGGAACAGGCACAGCTTGTTGTTCATCTTGAAGCGGCCAAAACGAGCCAGGTCGTAACGGCGCGGATCAAAGAACAGCAGGTTGATGTGGCTGCGGGAGCTTTCCACCGTCGGCGGCTCGCCGGGGCGCAGCTTGCGGTAGCACTCCAGCAGGGCTTCCTCTGTGGAATGGGTGATATCCTTTTCCAGGGTGGCGTTGATTTTGGGTTCAGAATCGCCGAAGTACTGGCGGATCTGCTCATCGGTGCCAAGCCCCAGTGCGCGCAGGAAGGTAGTAACCGGCAGCTTGCGGTTTTTATCAATGCGCACATAATATACATCGGAAGAATCGGTTTCGTATTCCAGCCATGCGCCGCGGTTGGGGTTCATGGTTGCGGTGAAAAGGTCCTTGCCGGTGCGGTCCTTGCTGGAAGCATAGAACACGCCGGGCGAACGAACCAGCTGGCTGACGATAACACGTTCTGCACCGTTGGAGATGAAAGTGCCGGAATCCGTCATGAGCGGGAAATCGCCCATGAAAATTTCCTGTTCCTTCACTTCGCCGGTGCTTTTGTTCAACAGGCGCGCAGTGACATAAAGCGGCGCAGCATACGTTGCGTCACGCTCTTTACATTCTTTAATGGTATATTTGGGGTGCTTGTCCAGACGGTAATCGACAAATTCCAGCGAGAGATTCCCGGTGTAATCCTCGATCGCGTCAATGTCGTGGAACACTTCGCGCAGGCCCTCGTCCAGGAACCAGTTATAAGAGTTTTTCTGGATCTCGATGAGGTTGGGCATGCCAATCACTTCGTTGATGCGGGAAAAGCTCATTCTGGAGGTTCGACCGTTTTGTACGGGCTTGACCTTTACCATAAAATGCGACCACTCCTATTCCGTTCAGATTTGTTTTTGGCAAAAGCGCTCCGCCGAAGCAATGATTTTCTTGGAACATTCGTCGTTTTTAACAAAGTTTGAAAAAACGCAGAAAAATCAAAATTCCTTTAGGGCGCTCTATTCCATTTTGTGATACTATGCCAGTATACCAGCCAAAAAGCTGATTGTCAAGGGCTCTTTTGGCATTTTGCGTGTTTTTTTATCAGGCAATTGAACGCCCGGATGCGTGTCACATTTCTTTTGGCAAAGTGCTATTTTTGCATTTCTTTTGCCACTTGACAAATCCTTGAAATGCCGCTAATTGGCACAATGCCCAATTACCTTGTGTGTTTTTTGTATGGGTTGCAGCCTGCGTTTTTTCTGCATTTTCCCGTTTTTTACGCTTTGCAAACAAAAAGTGCCCTTCCCGCCGTTATCCGTGTGCAGGGTGGGCACTCGTCTGTTTTTGGTGTTATGCGTTTGATGCCGGGCCCGCCACACGGGTATTTACACCAGCTCCACCCGGTATTTTTGCAGCCAGTAATTCAGCTGCACAAACCAGGCAATGGTCTGCGGGGTGGTCATCAGCTGGCCATACCAGGGGGTTGCAGTCTCGGCAGCGGTCAACAGCTGTTCCAGCGCTGCCCTCTTGGCAATACGCAGCAGTGGGGCATCCGGGTCCTGCATCGCACTGCGCAGCATGGCGCTGACAGCATTCAAATACGCCGGGTTCCATGTTTTAGGGTAGGGGCTCTTTTTTCGCCACAACACTTCCGTGGGCAGCACGCCCTGCATCGCCTGGCGCAGCAGGCCTTTTTCGTGGCCCTCGTAATCCTTATATTCCCACGGCACGCTGTACAGGTATTCCGCAATGCGGTAATCGCAGAACGGCACGCGCACTTCCAGCCCGCTGTACATACTCATTCGGTCCTTGCGGTCCAAAAGGGTCTGCATAAACCAGTTAAAGTTCAGGGCAAACATCTGGCGCATCCGTTGTTCCAGGGGATCCAGACCGGGGCGGATGGAAGTTTGCTCCAGCGTGGCGCGGTAGCCTTCATCAATATACGCCGCCGGGTCAATGCCGCCGAACACCTCCGGCTTAAAAAAGCTGACCCTGTATGCCGTGCTCTGCGCCCAAGGGAAGCCATACCGCTCCCGCACGGTCTTATCCCTGTACCAGGGGTAACCGCCAAATATCTCGTCCGCGCACTCGCCGGAAAGTGCCACGGTGGCTGTTTTACGGATCTCACGGCAGAACAGCAGCAGCGAGGAGTCCACATCCGCCATACCGGGCAGGTCGCGGGCATCCACCGCTTCCAGCAGGGCGGCGGCCAGTGCTTCGCTGTCCAGCGTTACCCAGGTATGCTGCGCGTTCAAGAACTGGTTCATGGTGCGGATATACGGCGCATCCGGGCTGGGCTGGAAATGGGTGGCGTGGAAGTACTTTTTGTTATCCTGATAACCGACCGAGAAAGTCTGCAGCGTTTTGCCCCGCGCCGTAAAGTGGGAATCCGCGATTGCCGAAATCAGGCTGGAATCCAGCCCGCCGGAAAGGAAGGTTGCCACCGGCACATCCGATACCAGCTGCCGCGTGACGGCATCCATCACCAGGTCCCGCACTTTGGCTGCGGTGTGGGTAAAATCATCGGGGTGTTCGTGGTCGGTCAGCTGCCAGTAGCGGCGCACGGTGAGGCGCGGCGCACCAACCTGTGGCACAGTGTATTCTGCGCAGCAGCCGGGCTTCAATTCCTGCACATTGCGGAACACCCCGCACCCCGGCGTGCGGCCGGGGCCGAGCAGCAGCACATCGGCCAGCCCATGGGCATCCACCTGCGGCGGGATCTCCGGGTGGCAGAGCAGCGTTTTCAGCTCGGAAGCAAAGATCAGGCTGTCCCCGCGCAGGGCATAGAACAGCGGCTTGACCCCGATGCGGTCCCGCGCCAGAAAGAGCTTTTGCGCCCGCTGCTGCCACACAGCAAATGCAAAAATACCGTTCAGCTTTTCCAGACAGTCCGGCCCCCACTGGGCAAAAGCATGTAACAAAACCTCAGTATCGGAATGGCTTACAAAGCAATGGCCCAGAGCCGCAAGCTGGGCGTGCAGCTCCGGCGTGTTGTACAGCTCGCCGTTGTACACCAGAATGTATTTCTCCCCGCCCTGATCCAGCACCATGGGCTGGCAGCCGTTTTCCAGATCCACCACAGCCAGCCGCGCATGGATCAGCGCCGCATGGCCGTGCAGGTATATTCCCCGCTGGTCCGGCCCGCGGCGTGCAAGGCTTTTCTGCATTCGGCAGTAAGCTGGGTAGTTGGCTGCAATCTTATTTGGGTCCGCGCTGATCTGTCCGGCAATTCCACACATCGTTATCCCCTCCCCTATATCATCAGGGTAATCGTATGCTGTGGCTTTGTCATTTATGCCTGCTGCACACAAAAATACACCCGCACCGCCGGGCAAACAGCAGTACGGGTGCAGATGATTTTAATTTGCTATTTCTATTCTATATAAGAATCACGGCATCAATCCAGGAAGTCGCGCAGCTTTTTGCTGCGGCTGGGGTGGCGCAGCTTACGCAGGGCTTTTGCTTCGATCTGGCGGATACGTTCACGGGTAACGTTGAACTCCTTGCCCACCTCTTCCAGCGTGCGGGGGCGGCCATCTTCCAGGCCAAAGCGCAGGCGCAGGACCTTTTCTTCACGCGGGGTCAGGGTTTTCAGCACATCGGCCAGCTGCTCTTTCAACAGGGTCTGGCTGGCGGCTTCGGCGGGAACGGGGGCTTCCTCATCGGGGATAAAGTCGCCCAAGTGGCTATCTTCCTCCTCACCGATGGGGGTTTCGAGGCTGACGGGTTCCTGTGCCACGCGCATAATCTCGCGCACTTTGTCCACCGGCATATCCAGGCGCTCGGCAATTTCTTCGGCGCTGGGCTCATGGCCGTTTTCGTGCAGCAGTTGGCTGGAAACCTTTTTGACCTTGTTGATGGTTTCCACCATATGCACAGGGATACGGATGGTGCGGGCCTGATCCGCAATGGCGCGGGTGATGGCCTGGCGGATCCACCACGTTGCATAGGTGGAGAACTTGAAGCCCTTGGTATGGTCAAACTTTTCAACCGCTTTGATCAGACCCAGGTTACCTTCCTGGATCAGGTCCAGGAACTGCATGCCGCGGCCCACATAGCGCTTTGCAATGGAAACTACCAGACGCAGGTTGGCTTCGCTCAGGCGCTGCTTGGCGCGTTCGCCGTCCTTGCCGCCTTTCTGGATATCCAGGGCCAGCTGCACTTCCTCATCGGGGGTCAGCAGGGGCACGCGGCCGATCTCTTTCAGGTAAACCTTAACGGGGTCATCGATGGTAATGCCGTCCGAGGTAACGGTATCCTCAAAGTCATCCATCCCCTCCTCGCCCATATCGGCCACAGCGGACATATCAGTGGCGTCATCATCCACCACTTCAATGCCGTTGCTTTCCAGCTCTTCATACAGCTTTTCCATCTGCTCCGCGTCAATAACACGGCTGCTTTCTTCCATAGCGTCACTGATTTCGGTGCTGGTCAATTTGCCTGCACGGCGGCCCTGTTCAATCAGGTTGCGAATCGAATCTTTCTTTTCTGCCATAAGTAGTTTCTCCTTTGGTTTTTATTCTGCCCATCTTACTGGAACGGGATAAAACAACATGGTTTTGGCCGGGTGGAAATTATTCTTCCGGCGGGCGTTCGCCCACTTTTTTGCGGGCAAGGGCGGCAAATTTCTGCCGGAATTCATCGTCTGTGGTGCCTGCTACCTGGGCGCTTTCGGGGTTTGCGGTCTGCAAACGATCCAGCAGCATATCAATATCCCGGCGGGTCAGGCGGGTATCGGCGTTTTGGGCCTGGGCCAGCATCACCTGGCTGTAGGCTTTTTCCTCCAACAAGGGGGAAAGGGTCGTGGCGTTGGCGGGCTGGCCGCGGGCGGCGCAGTCGTAAATCGCCTTGATTGCCTGCTGCATTTCCGGCAGCACCACCATGCCAAGGTTCAGCCGCTCCCGGATGTAGGGGATGGCGCCGGCATCCTGCAGCATAGCCGCCACAAGCTGGCGGGCGGCGCTTGCGGCCCCCAGGGCAGCTTCGCCCCCGCGGTCATAGGGCACGCGGATATCCGCCGCAATCCCCTGGCGGGAAAGTTCGTTCTGCTCTTTGCGGCGCGCCCTGCGCCCGGCCCCGCGCACGGCGCTTTCCAGCTGGACCAACACAGCCTTTTTATCAATGCCGGTCTGCTCCGCAATGCGCCCGGCATACACATCCCGCGCCGTGGGGCTGACCGCGCTGCCTGCCAGAATGCCGATGGCTTCATCCACATATTGCAGGCGCTGGGCATCGTTGCGCAGGTCATATTTTTTCACTGCCTTAGCCAGCTTGAACTCCAGCGGGGTTGCGGTGCCTTCCAGCACGGCTTCAAACCGGTCGCGGCCATAGGTGCGGATAAATTCATCCGGGTCCTTGGCACCGGGGATGTTCAGCACCCGCACCTGCAAATTGGTACCGGAAAACAGCGCCAAACTGCGCTCCGTTGCCTTCTGGCCTGCTTCGTCCGAGTCATAGCTCAGCACCACTTCGTCGGCGTATTCCGTCAGCAGCTTGACCTGCTCCGGCGTCAAAGCCGTGCCGCAGGCACAGACAGCGGTATCAAACCCGGCTTCGTGCATCGAGATGACGTCCATATACCCTTCGCAGAGGATATACCGCTTGGACGTTGATTTTTTTGCCACATTCAGCGCAAACAGCGTGCGGGATTTGTGGTAGACCATCGTTTCGGGCGAGTTGATGTATTTCGGTTTGGAATCATCCATCACGCGCCCGCCGAACGCAATGATATTGCCCCGCACATCAATGATGGGCACCATCACGCGGTGGCGGAAGATATCATACAGATTGCCCTTGGCGCTACGCTTGACAAGGCCGGAGGATTCCAATTCCGGCTCGGTAAAGCCGCGGTGGCGCAGGTAGTGCAGAAGGCCGACAAAATCTTCCGGTGCATAGCCCAGGCCAAACCGGCGGATGGCCGCATCCGAAAGGCCGCGTTTTTCGCGCCAGTAGCGGCGGGCCATGGCGGCTTCCGGCGTTGGGGCGTTGAGCTGGTCATAAAAATAGCGCGCGGCGTTGCGGTTGATCTCCAACAGGCGGGAGCGGGAACGGCTTTCCTGGTCGTCCTCCTCCGGCATGGGCATCCCGGCGCGGCCCGCCAGCTGTTTAACAGCTTCCACATAGCCCAGGTTGGAAATTTTGCGCACAAAGTTAATCACATCCCCCGCCGCACCGCAGCCAAAGCAGTAAAAACTTTGGGTATCCGGGTAGACGGTAAACGAAGGGGTTTTCTCGTTATGGAAAGGGCACAGCCCGGTATAGGTCCGCCCGCGATGACGCAGCTGCACATATTGGCCGATTACTTCGGTAATATCATTGCGTGCAACCACTTCCTGTATGTATTCCTGTGGGATCAATGGGGCCCGGGCCTCCTTTCGCGTATATATCGTAATAATTTATAGGTTAGCGGGCGCACAATGTGCGCCCCTTCGGGGCGGGCGGCAGTGCTCTAACATACTGCCAATTTTATAGCACCTGCCACTTTTGCGGCACAAACAGCTCCTCAAACAGGCGGGTAGCAAATTCATCGCTCATGCCGGAAATATAATCCGCCACGGCACGGTCCATTCCCTGGTGATATGCCACCTGCATATAAAAATTAGGCATCAGCGTGGGGTCCGCGCAAAGGCGCTCATACAGCGCTTCGATCATCTTGTCCACTTTTTTCTCTTCGCGCTTGGCATCCTTGTCCACATACACCGTGCTGTACATAAAGTCTTTCAGCACACCGTATGCCTCCTCCACTTCGGGGGAAAACTGCATTTTCCCATTTTTGCAGTTTGCGCTGTTTGCCACAAGGTCGGTGATCATTGTGGTGATGCGCCGGGATTTGGTATCGCCCAGCACCTGCACGGCATCCCGCGGCAGGGCGGTGGGGTTCAGCACACCGGCGGCCACGGCATCCTCAATATCATGGTTCAAAAAGGCAATGTGGTCCGCATAGCGCACGGTACAGCCTTCCATCGTGCGGGCCCAGGCGCCTTTGGTGTGGGTAATAATCCCGTTGCGCACCTCCCAGCAAAGGTTCAGGCCCTTGCCGTCCTTTTCCAGGTAGTCCACCACCCGCAGGCTTTGGCGGTAGTGGGTAAACCCGCCGGGGCACAGCCGGTTCAGTGCGCGCTCCCCCGCGTGGCCGTATGGGGTGTGGCCAAGATCATGCCCCAGGGCAATGGCTTCGGTCAGGTCCTCATTCAGCCGCAGGGCGCGGGCAATGGTTCGGGCAATCTGGCTGACTTCCAGCGTGTGGGTCAGCCGGGTGCGATAGTGGTCGCCCTCCGGCGAAAGAAACACCTGTGTTTTCTGCTTCAACCGCCGGAAACTTTTACAGTGCAAAATTCTGTCCCTGTCACGCTGGTAGCAGGTCCGCAGGTCATCTTCCGGTTCCGGGGTGCGGCGGCCAAAGCTCTGCTCACTTAAAGCGGCATAGGGGCTTAAGGTCAGGCGTTCAATTGTCTGGGTCTCTTCCCGCACAGTCACGGCGCAGCCTCCTTTCCCCTATCCGGTTCCCCGTTGGGCATATCATGCCCAAAATGGCTCTCTATATTATAAATACGATAAAAAGCCGCCAAACACTTGTATGAAATGTAAAAATTTCATGGGAAATTCTGCTTTCTTGCCAGAAATGACTGCGCAGCATCAAAAAGCTGCGTAAAGTGGTTTGCTGATCGTCACTTCGGCACTGCCGCGGGTCAGCTCGCTCAGGTCATGGCACAGGGCTTCTTCGGTTCCGGCAGGCATGCGCCAGCGCAGGGTCACAGCGTCGGCATACTCCGGTTCCTGCAGTTTGGCCCCGGCGGCTGCGATCATCCGCTGGGCCTGTTCAAACTTGGGGTATGGCACGGTCACGGCGCAATCCGTCACCAGCCGCATGCTGACAATCTCCGCCTGCTGCAAGGCTCCGGATGCTGCCGCGGTGTAGGCCCGCACCAGCCCGCCGGTACCCAGCAGAACTCCGCCAAAGTACCGCGTAACCACCACGATCACATCCGAAAGCCCCGCATGGCCGATGGCTTCCAGCACGGGGGTACCGGCGGTTTTGGCGGGTTCGCCGTCATCACTGTAGCGGGTGCGGCCGCCCTCGCGCAGAACATAGGCATACACATTATGCCGCGCGGTGCGGTTGGCCGCTTTGATGCGGTTCAGGTGGGCAAGGGCAGCTTCCTCGGTATCGGCAAACGCAGCGGAAGCAATAAAGCGGGAGCGCTTTTCTTCATATTCAAAGGTGGAAATACCGCGGATCGTTTGATAGTCCGGCATAGGGGTTCTCCTTTGAGATGCAAGATGATGTATTTGAAAAAAATACCGCAGATGTTGCCATCTGCGGTATACAAAACTTTAATGCAATTACTTGCCAGCCTTGTTGGCGTAGCGGCGCTTAAAGCGCTCAACACGTCCGCCGGTGTCAACCAGCTTCTGCTTGCCGGTGTAGAAGGGATGGCACTTGCTGCAAACTTCAACGCGGATCTCCGGCTTGGTATCGCGGGTATGGATCACGTTGCCGCATGCGCAGGTAATGGTGCAATCCACATAGTTGGGATGAATACCCTGCTTCATTTTCATTTCACCTCTTTCTCGATCATGACTAAAGGGAGCCATACTTGATATATGTGCTCATCACAATCTTCGAATTTCGGCTACCAGCAGACGCCATCCTGTGCGTGTGGAGCAGCCCTCTGAACGATTGCTAGAGTATTTTACCAGAGTTTTTGTGTTTTGTCAAGTAGTGCGGGCAATCTTTTGCGGCGGCAAATTGCCAGCAAAAGTACAATCATTTATATGCCCATCCGGGACGTCGAGGACGCCGTCTCCTACTGTGGGGCAAAGTACATCACACGTTTTTTGTATCTGCTCCGGTAAGTTTCCGGCGGAGTCGGGTACCCCCGCCCTACTGGGTGTTTGTGGGTTGGCCGCACACAATAAAATGCTCTGTAGGGAACGGTCTTGACCGTTCCGGGGCCTTGCAGCAGATGCCGCAACAATTTTCCGCAAAGCCTTTGGCTCCCCTTCGAGGGGAGCTGTCGCCGAAGGTGACTGAGGGGTGATTCCCCAAGCGGAGCCTGAAAATGCGCGTTATTTCCTCACTGCGGCGGCTAGGGGGCTGTATACAAAAAAGGCCGTCTGCGTATTACAGCAGGCGGCCCAAAAGCGCCAAACCTATGGAATCACATTATGCCAGCAGCGGCTTAACAGCAGCGGCCAGTTCTTCTTTCTTGGCTTCGGCTTCGGCCAGGTCTTTGCCCTTGGTGGTAAAGTAGGTCTTGATCTTCGGCTCGGTGCCGGAGGGGCGCACCACAACGGTGCAGCCGGATGCCAGGGTGTAGATCAGCACGTTGGCGGCGGGCAGACCGGTCTCTTCAGGCTTTTTATAGTCCACAACCTTTACAACGGCGTCACCGCCAAAGTCCTTGGGCGGGTTCTCGCGCAGGCCGGACATAATGCCCACCATCTTGTCCATGCCGGACAGGCCCGGGAACTCAAAGCTGTCAACCTTGTTCAGGTAGCGGCCATACTCGGCGTAAATGCGCTCCAGCTCTTCCTTGATGGAACTGCCCTTTGCGCGGTAATAAGCAGCCATTTCGCAAATCAGCATAGAGCCGATGATGGCATCCTTATCGCGGACGTAAGGACCAGCCAGGTAGCCATAGCTTTCCTCAAAGCCAAAGATGAAGCGGTCAACCTGACCAGCAGCTTCCAGCTTGGCGATCTGATCGCCGATCCACTTAAAGCCGGTCAGCACATTGCGGCACTCAACACCGTAATGCTCGGCCACCTTGTCCGCCAGCGGGGTGGACACGATGGACTTGCACATGACGGGGTCTTTGGGCATGGTCCCCTGCTCAATGCGGCCCGCGCAGATATAATCCAGCAGCAGAACGCCGACTTCGTTGCCGGAAAGCAGCTCATAGCTGCCATCCTTGCACTTAACGGCAATGCCAACGCGGTCAGCATCGGGGTCAGTGGCCAGCATCAGGTCTGCACCAGACTTTTCGGCCAGTTCCAGGCCAAGGCGCAGAGCCTCGAAAATTTCGGGGTTGGGGTACGGGCAGGTGGGGAAATTGCCGTCCGGCTTTTCCTGTTCCGGCACAACGGTGATATCGGTAATGCCGATGTCATGCAGAACATGGGTGACCGGAACCAGGCCGGAGCCGTTCAGCGGGCTGTAAACCAGCTTCAGGCCGGCGGTCTTGCAGATACCGGGACGGATGGAGCGGGCTTCGATTGCTTCGTACAGGGCGTTGATGCAGTCATCGCCAACGTATTCGATGATGCCCTTTTCCAGCCCCTCGGCAAACGGCATGGTTTTGGCGCCGGTCAGGATGTCGGTCTTCTGGATTTCGGCGTACACGATGTCAGCGGCCTCATCGGTCATCTGGCAGCCATCGGGGCCGTAGGCCTTATAGCCGTTGTACTTGGCCGGGTTGTGGGATGCCGTTACCATGATACCGGCGTTGCAGTTATAATACCGGGTAGCAAAGCTCAGTGCGGGAACCGGCATCAGGGCGCTGTAAATGCGAACTTTTACGCCGTTGGCGGCCAGAACTTCGGCAGCAGCCTTGGCAAACACATCGCTCTTGATGCGGCTGTCATAGCTGATAGCAACGGTCTGGGTGCCGCCCTGGGTCTTGACCCAGTTGGCAAGGCCCTGGGTAGCCTGGCGCACAACATACACGTTCATGCGGTTGGTACCGGCGCCGATCACACCGCGCAGACCGGCAGTGCCGAACTTAAGGGCAACGGCAAAACGATCCTGAATGGCAGCGTCATCGTTCTGAATCGATTCCAGCTCCGGCTTCAGGTCGGGGTCATCCAGGTTGGCAGCAAGCCAACGGCTGTACATTTCTTTATACATTTTGGACACCATCACTTTCTTACCCTGTAAAAGTTTTGGGTAAATTTACTTGTTCAAATTAAATATATCAATTTTAGTTTGCGTTGTCAATCAAAAAAGCTGGAATTCCGGCTTTTTGCCGGGGCTTTGCCTATTTTTTTGCCCTACAGCGTCAAGGCAGATTTTGGGCACAAAAAATATGCTTGCCGCCGCGGGCGGAACAGGATATACTGAAAATAATCAAAGTACGCAATTTGTTGAAAAAAGGAGTTGGCTGCGCCATGTATGCACACGTTGTCAGCCTGGGGGTAACGGGGCTGGATGGCTACTCCGTTACCGTGGAAACCCACATCAGCGGCGGTCTGCCCAAATTTGCCATGGTGGGCCTGCCGGATTCCGCCGTGAAGGAAAGCAGTGAGCGGGTGCGCAGCGCCATCAAAAACCTGAACTGCCCCTGGCCCGCCAGCCATGTTACCGTCAATCTGGCCCCCGCCGATGTGCGCAAGACCGGCAGTTTGTATGACCTGCCGGTGTTCATCGGCATTTTGGCGGCGCAGCAGTACATCCCACAGCCAGAGCCGCACCAGGCATTTTTGGGTGAGCTTGGGCTGGATGGCACACTGCGCCCCATTGCCGGTGCCCTGCCCATGGCCCTTGCCGCCCAAAAGGCGGGCGTGACCGAGCTGTTTGTTCCTGCCGAAAACGCCGCCGAAGCCGCCGTGGCCGAGCAGCTGACAGTTTACCCCGCCCGCAGCGCTGCGGATGTGATCCGCCACCTGGCGGGGCAGGCAAAGCTCAGCCCCGCCAGCCGCACAGGATACGATGCCGCCGGGCAGTGGCTTGGCCCCGATTTTGCGGATGTGCGCGGCCAGGCGGAGGCCCGCCGCGCGCTGGAAGTTGCCGCTGCGGGTGGGCACAACCTGTTGATGGTGGGCCCGCCGGGCACCGGCAAAAGCATGTTGGCCAAGCGCCTGCCGGGCATCCTGCCGCCGCTCAGTTATGAGGAAGCGCTGGAAACCACCGCGATTTATTCCGTTGCCGGGCTGGTGCAGGCCGGGACCGGATTATTGCAGCAGCGACCGTTCCGCAGCCCCCACCACAGTGTCAGCGCCGCAGCCATTGCGGGCGGCGGCACAGTGCCCCGCCCCGGCGAAGTCAGCCTGGCCCACAACGGCGTACTGTTTTTGGACGAGCTGCCAGAGTTCAGCCGCGAAGCGCTGGAGGTGCTGCGCCAGCCAATCGAGGACGGGTGCATCTCCGTGAGCCGGGTACACGGCACCGCCACCTACCCCTGCCGTTTTATGCTGGTTGCCGCCATGAACCCCTGCAAGTGCGGGTATTATGGTTCCGGCGTGCGGGAATGCAGCTGCACGCCCAGTGCGATTGAGCGCTACCGGCAGCGGATTTCCGGCCCGCTGCTGGACCGCATTGACCTGCATGTGGAGGCCCGCCCCGTGGAGTACGACGCCCTTGCCGCAAAAACCGGCGGCGAGCCGAGCGCTGACATCCGCACGCGGGTGGCCGCGGTACGCGCCATTCAGGCCCAGCGCTACCAAGGCCTTGGCTTTACCTGCAACGCCCAGCTGCCCAGCGGCATGCTGCGGCGCTACTGTCCGCTTGCGCCCGCCGCCGAAAAGCTGCTGCGCGGTGCGTTTGAACGCATGGGCTACAGCGCCCGCGCCTATGACCGCATCCTGCGCGTTGCCCGCACCATTGCCGACATGAACGGCGTGGAACAGATCGGCGCCGCAGAGCTGATGGAAGCGCTGCAATACCGGAGAATGGACAGGGCGGTTGGCAAATAAGTGCTTGACCTTATTTGCCCAATGAATAAGTAATAAAGAATAATTAAAAATGTTGGTGGATCGCAGTGCTACGCACTGCTCAGAATTATTAGTGCTCTATGGATTACAGAACTCTAATATTTTTTGAGCGTTGCGTCAGCAACGCGGTCCACCTGCATTATTCTTTATTCTTTATTCTTTTTTCATTATTCTTTCTATTTGACTCGTTCCTTTTCGGAACGGGCGAAATAGAACATCCACTGCTGCAAAATTCCGGCGTTGCCATAGGCTGGGAATGGGTTCTGCCCGGCGTAATGCTGGTCGATCACACGCTGGATCCACACATCCACGGGGGCACACTCCATGCGGCCATAGGCAAACAGGGCTACGCAGTTGGCCACCTTGATGCCCACGCCGTGCTGCTGCATCAAAGCTTCCAGCAGCTGGGCATCGGGCAGGGTTTCCAGCGCGGCAAGGTCCAGCGCTCCCGCTGCAACTGCCTGGGCGGCAGCCAGAACATACGGGGCGCGGTAGCCCAGCGCGCAGTCCCGCAGGGCCTGTTCCCCTGCCGCGGCGAGCGCCTGCGCCGTTGGGAACGCATACAGCACATTCCCGCCCGGCTGCAGCAGCGGCGCACCGTACCGGGTACACAGCGTTTCCACGCAAGCCTGAATGGCCGGGATATTTTTGCGCTGGCTGATGATAAAGGTAACCAGCATCTCCCAGGCGTCCTGGCGCAGAATGCGGATGCCCGCCCCGGCCCGGGCCGCTGCGCAAAGGTAGGCATCCTGTTTGGGCACCGCGGCGCGGATGGCCGCATAATTGCGGTTCAAATCAAAATAGCGGTGCCAGAAGCCCTGCCATTCTTCCGGGGTACAGCTAGCTGTATACGTATCACCGCTGCCGGGCTGCAGGTACAAAAGCTTATCCCCGGCCAAAAACCGCCAGCCCTGCGGCGTTTGCGCAATGCGGAACGCCTGGCCGCTGGCGGCTATTTTTTGCAGATCGAAATCATCCGGTATCGTTACGGTCATGGCTCGCGCAGCACCTCCAGCATGCGGCGGGCGCTGCCTTCCCACGAGTATTTTTGCAGTACGGCGGCGGCATCCCGGCCGGGGGTTACATGGTCCACACTGCCGTGGTTGGTGGAAAGGTCAATGTAATCAGCGTGGGAGCCGTAAATTTCCCGCATGCAGGGGGTATTGCTCACCATCACGCGTGGAGCACCGCAGGCAATGGCTTCCAGTGGGGGGATGCCGAACCCCTCATACAGCGTGGGAAACAAAAACGCCTTGCAGTTTTCCATCAGACTTTTGGCTTCGCCGTCCGTCACATAGCCAAGGTACATCACGTTATTCAGGTGGTCCAACCCCAAGGCAGCGGCCTCTTTGGCAAGGCTGCCGCCGCCCGCAATTGCAAACATAACCTGAGGTTTGCTCTGCGCAGCGCGCAGCACCCAGGGAAAGTTCTTATTTTTAAGCAGGTTGGACATTGAGAAATAATACTCGCCCTTTTTCAGCTGCGGCCACTTGCTGTACTCACCAAACAGCATGGGGTCAGGGCGCACGCGCTGCATATGCTGCCAGGCGTTATACACCACGGTGATCTTTTCGGGGTTCACATGGTAATATTTCACGATCTCGCTTTTGGAAAATTCCGAGACCGTCACGATTTTTCTGGCCTTTTTGGCAATGGCCGCATACTGCATGCAGTGCCAGACAGCGCTGGTGCGGCCGCGCAGGTCGGTATAAAAATCCGGGCGTGCTTTATAGCACACATCATGCACCACGGCAATGCCCTCGTTCCCACGGTGGAACATGGGAATAACGTTGCACATGCCCAGCCAGCAGCGCCCGCTTTGTGCCAGATATCGGCCATACACCCGCTGCCAGCCCAAAATGCCGCTGGACTGCGGCAGGGTGACCACCTTGATATTGCGGTATTCGGGAACAATACAATCCGGCGGAACCGCCACTTCCAGCTCGCCGGGTTCCAGCATGGGGTCCATGGCAGCGAGTATTTCCCGCGCATAGCGCTGGATGCCGGAAAGCTGCTGCACAAAAAACGAACCGTCTACTGTATACTTGGGCATTTTCATTCTCCTTATAAACGGCACCGCGTTACTGCGTCAGGATGCCGTATTGGTATTTACACTGCAAAATGCGCTGCACGCTTTCGTCCAGTCTCTGCTGGGAGATGGTACCATCCTGCACAGCTTCCAGCACGGCGGTATAGGCATCGGCAAGGCCGTTGGGCATCAGCAGCAGGTCTGCACCGGCCTGCAGCGCCTTGACCGCCGCCTGACCGGGGGTATACACATCGGTGATGGCCTGCATCGCCAGCGAATCCGTCACGATCAAGCCCTGATAGCCCAACTCCCCGCGCAAAAGATCGGTCAGCATGACGCTGGAAAGGGAGGCCGGGGTATCGTCCCCTGTTACCTGCGGCACGGTAATGTGGGCCGCCATAATCAGCGGAGCATTGTTCACATTTTGGGCAAAGGGCACCAGCTCACAGCTGCGCAGATCATCCAGCGTTTTGTTCAGCGTTACGGTGCCAACGTGGGTATCCTCGCTGGTATCGCCATGGCCGGGGAAATGCTTGAGGGTGCAGGCAATGCCCGCATCGGCAAACCCGGCGCACGCCCCGCCCACAAGGTCGGCGGCGGTCTGCGGTTCACTGCTGAACGCGCGGGTACCGATGACCGGGTTATCGGGGTTGGTGTTCACATCGGCCACAGGGGCAAAATCCAGGTTAAAGCCGTATTCTTTTAAGTAGCCGCCAATGGTGCGGCCCATGGCGCGGGCATCTTCCGGGTTACCGGATGTTCCCACCGCCGCAGCGCTTTCGTATTGGGGCAGGTCAAACGCGGCATTGTTGGCAAGGCGCGCCACCAGGCCGCCCTCCTCATCAATGGCAGTAAAGAGCGGCGTATCGCTCGCCTGCTGCAAATCGTCCAGGAATTGGGTGATCTGCTGCGGGCTTTCCAGATTTTTGCCAAAGATCACCACGCCGCCCACCGGGTACTCCGCCAAAGTCTGGCGCATGGCATCCGTCAGTTCGGTCACGCCGTCCGCCTTGGCATCGTTGATCTGGTCCTGCGTTTGGCTCAAGTCCAGGGAATCGGGTCGAACAAGAAAGAGCTGCCCCACCTTTTGTTCCAGCGTCATCTCCTCCAGCAGCTGCTGCACGGGGTCCGGCTCCGGGGTGGGCTGTTCCGTGGGTGCTGCCTGTGTGGTCTGGGCTTGCTGTGTTGGTGCTTCGGTCGGCTGGGCCGCCTTATTTGGGAGTACATCTTTTGGGGCAGCAGAACAGGCGCACAAGACTGCCGCCAAAACGGTTGACACAAATGCCGCGAATCTTTTTTTCATGCTTACCGCCCCCTGCTGTTTGTCTAGGGTGTATCCTCTAATAAGATAAACGAAGAAGTCATCCAAATTGTTACATAAAAGGCATTTTTCCTATCCATATTTTCACAGGGAAATATCTTTGCCTTAAGTTGGCGGGCGCACAATGTGCGCCCCTGCGGTCACTATAGGGAAATGCCATTTTCCCCGCACAACGCGCCCTGCTGCATATGCTGGCCTTGCGGCGTGTTTTATTGGCAATACCGCATAATTCTAAGTGCCGATACGGCGAGCGAGGTGAGGCAGATGCTAAGCCAAAAGCGCAGATAATACTGGATGTCTTATCGAGCATTTTGGCAACGCAGATGCCGTGCCGCAGCCGCCGGAGCGGTACTTGAGCCGTTAGGCGGGAATTGTGCGGTATTGCCTATTGTATTTTGATTATACCATGCCTCGCGGCAGAATGGAACGGAATTTACAGGAATCAAGTGGTAAAATCCCGCATTACTCTGCAAAAAGCCCTCGGCACAGTGGTTTGGCACCGTGCCGGGGGCTTTGCATTGGTTCAGGCTTTGCTGCCGGACCGATTATTCATCATCAACGGTATTGTCATTGCCAACCGGGTCTTCGGCGGCAACATCGGCGGTTTCGGGGGTGGCTTCCTCCTCGGCTTCCAGCGCTGCCTTGTCATAGGCAAAGGCGTTCAGGACGTCAGTGCTCACTTCATACACAACGCCTGCTGCGCCGGAGCTGCGCAGGTAGCACAGGGTATCGTCCTCGGCGTCGTTGCCGCCAAAGCTGCACTGGATGCTGGTGCCGTCCGATGCGATCAGGGTAACGATAGCATTGGGGGTATCCAGACCATACACGGCATCGGCCTGCGGTTCGGTCACGCTCCACTTGGTTTTCAGATCGCAGATGGTGCTCGCCATCTTTTTGACGATATCCTGATTCAGGTTATACTCCGCATCATCCGTCAGCGTCCAGGTGCTGTCATTCTGGGCAAAGCTCAGGGTTCCGCCGTTGGCGGTCTGCACCACCATCTTGGTCACATCGTCCACATCTATGTCCGTAATGCTCTGGGCGGCATACAGCTGCTTTGCGGTTTTGCAGATGCCGCTCAGGGCCGAACTGTCCAGCGTATACACCGGGCCGTCTGCGCTCAGGCGGGCATACCAGTTGTTTGTGATGGAGTTCTTGCTGCCAACGGTCAGCGTCCATTCGGTATCTGCCGTTTTCAGGCTCAGCTCATAAGTCGGGGTATCAAAACCCATGCTGGCAACGTCGGCGTCATCGCTCAGTTCGCGCAGCGCGGTCAGAGCGGTCATGCTGTCGGCAACGCCTTGGGCCTTACTCTGGTCAAGGGGCAGCGCGGGGTCAGAATCCAGTGTCCAGGTATCATCCGTTTTGGTCAGGGCGGATTCCAACGTTGCGCCATCGCTGGCGTCTTTGTAGGCAATCGCGATCACACTGTCAGCATCCAGGCTGCACAGTGCAATGCTGGTATCCTCTTCCTCGGTGTCTGCATGGTTCAGCACGCCAAGGGCAACGCCCAGCACAACCACCACGGGAACCAGCACAAAAAGGGGCAACATTTTCTTTGTGTTCATTGGCTGTTATCTCCTAAGGTTTCTGCAGCACTGGAAATATCAACGGCGGCGGCGCACCAAAGTGATGGCAATACCGGCCACGATAAAGGCCAGCGGCACCACGATGGTAAACAGCAGGCCAAGCAGCATGGTGGCCTTGGCAGGTACCGTCAAGGTTTCGGCGCTCATACTCTTGCTGTCAATCACCACACCGTTTTCTTCGCCGATCATCCAGTTCATGGTACTTGTTAGTAGCTGTGCGTTGCCACCAATCAACAACGAGGCATATTCCCTAGCGACATACTCTATCCCCTTGCTGTTCAGTAGATTAGCGCAGTTCACCCACACTACCTTTGCACCAGTGGTGCTGTTGCTGGCGGCAACGGCAATGTTAAAGGGGCCGTTGGGATCATTTGCCCCCTGCTCGGCGGTGGTAGCCTCGGCGTAATCCTGCATCGCATAAGCCGTGCTGCTGGTGCTCAGCAGGGTGGTCAGGGTCAGGTCATCGGTGCTGTCGCCCTTCACAATGCCCTGTGCCACGGGGGTAAAGACATGCATGCCGTCGGTCACGCCCGCGGTGATCTCGTTAGAACTCAAGTTCGGCAAAAGGCACGTCTGTGCAGTGCCGTAAAGGTAATAGTTGCTGTCGTTTTCAATCACAAGGCCTTCCTGGCGGGTCATGCCGTACTCTGCCAGCAGGGCATCCAGGTTGGGGGTACTCACCGTCAGATCGGTGGTCACAAACAGGTGGCCGCCGTTTTCCAGATAGGTCTTGATGGCAGCGGCATCCAGGGTGGAAAGGTCCGCCTGCGGGTCGTTGATCAGCAGGGCTGCGGCATCTTCGGGCACTGTATCGGTGGTCAGCAGGTTCAGGTCCTGCATGGTAACGCCGGAATTATCCAGCGTTTCGGTAAAATCACTTTCCAGGCTGGATTCGCCGTGGCCGGTCAGCTGGTACAGCACATAGCTGTTCTCCCGCGTGACCTTGGCAATGCCGGAGGACAGCGCGTTCTCAGCGGAGAAGCTCATTGTGTAACTGCCGGTGGTATAATAGCTGGAATAATCCGCCGTATACATATCATTGTAGTCAACCACGGTGTGGTTATCCCCGCATACAAGGATCACGCTGGAGGAGCTTGCGTTCTGCGCGTCATACTGCTGTGCAAAGGTGGGGTACAGCGCGGGGTCGCGCTGCTGCCAGGTAAAATGGCTGCTTTCGCCCGCATAGCGGTCCAGAATTCGCGTAATGTTGGAATCCTCGTTGCCGGTTTCCGCCAGGTAATAGGCGGTCACATCGGTGTTCAGTTCCTGCAGCATGGTTTTGGTGGTATCGCTCAGGGTGAACATTTTGCCGGTGGAAATATCAAACTGGGTAAACTTGGTGGGCACCGCACCCACCACAAGGTTGAGCAGAATTACCAGCACCAGCACCACAACGGCCAGCACGCTGGCGTAAGCACCGCTGCGCAGGCTGCGGCGGCGCGCTGCCTGCTGTGCCTGGTTAGGGGCAGGGGCATTGGCCGCGTTCTTTTTCTTAAAGTTCATCGTCGGACCCCCCTCTTTAATTCCAGCGGCGGCGTTCCAGTGCCTGACCCGTCAGGAAGAGGAACAGTCCCGCCACCGATAGATAATACACAATGCCGGTCACGCTGAACATGCCGCCCACAAAATCCGTAAACGGCTGGAACAGTGCCAGCGCGCCAAGCACGCTGTTAAAGCCGGTCAGCAGCCAGGCCGGGCGCAGCTTAAACAGCAGCACCAGCACCACGGCACCGCCGCAGAACACCGCGCTGCCCACCGTGACATTTTTGCAGGCCAGACCGACCAGCAGAGCCACAACCGCCAGCACCACGCAGAACACGATGAATGCCAGCGTGTTGCCGCTGGTGAACAGGCTCTTGATGCCGTTCATCAGGTAGCAGATCAGCAGCGCACCAAAAGTAGCCAGGTACGCAATGATCTGGTTTTCCGTCAGGGCGGAGACAAAGGTGCCGATGGCAATGCAGGCAGCGCCCATCAAAAAGTACGCCAGCCAGGTGGCGTAAGCGCTGGTAAGGGAGATGGTGCCAAAGGCCGTGAGCACCAGCGGCATGATGGCCGCTGCCGCCATGGGCACGGCAAACACCGCCAGCTGGGCAAAGTACTTACCCATCACGATAGAAGGGATACCCACCGGGCTGGTGAGCAGCAGCTGGTCGGTTTTATTGCGGCGTTCATCCGCAAAGCTGCGCATGGTCAGCGCCGGCAGCAAAAACAGCATGACCAGCGTGGTAGAATACAAAACGGTTGAAAAATCCGACGTGCCATACACCAGGCAGTTGGCGGAGTAATATAGCCCGATAAACGCCAGCATAACACCAATGACAACATAGCCGACCAGGCTGGTGAAATAGCTGCGCAGTTCCCGCTTAAAAATGGCAAACATGGCTCACTCTTCCTCCTTTTGGTCGTTTTCGGCTTCCGGTTGTTCCGGCGTATCATCCGCCGGGGCCTGCGGTTCGGCAGGCTCAGCAGACTGTTCCGGCTGTGCGGCAGCCGCTTCCGGAGCCGGTTCTTCGGTTTCTTCCGGCTGGGCTTCCTCCGGTGCAGTCTCGGTGATCTGTAGGAAGATATCCTCCAAACTCATCGTATCACTTGTCAGGGACACAACCGGGCAGCCAGCTTCGGCCAGCGCCTTGGACAGGGCCGCGCGCAGGTCTGCACCGGCGGTGCTGGTGGCGGTAAAGCTGACTTCATCGCCCTTTTCTGCGGTCACGCGCAGGTCGGTCAGGCCCTCCACCTTGGCGGCAGCGGCCAGAATCTGTTCTTTGGTGCCAAGTGCCGTGGCGGCAATCATGCCGCGGGCAGCCAGCTGGGCGGCCAGCTCTTCCGGCGTGCCCTGGGCGGCCACTTTACCGTGCGCAATAATCAGCACGCGGTCACAGATCGTCTGCACTTCGCTCAGGATATGGCTGGAAAGGATGACGGTGTGGGTCTCTCCCAGGTCATGGATGAGGTTGCGGATCTCGATCATCTGGGCGGGGTCCAGGCCAACGGTGGGTTCGTCCAGAATGATCACCTTGGGGCTGCCCAGCAGCGCAGCGGCAATGCCAACGCGCTGGCGGTAGCCTTTGGAAAGGTTGCGGATCAGCCGCTTTTCCATCTCCTGCAGCCCAGCGCGCTGCACGGCCTGCGCTACATCCTGCACGCGGTCCGCTTTTTTCTTTTTGCCTTTCAGCTCGCTGACAAACAGCAGGTATTCCTGCACGGTCATATCGGTATACAGCGGCGGAATTTCCGGCAGGTAGCCGATGCAGGCTTTGGCCTCCTTGGGCTCTTCCTGAACATCATGGCCGTCAATGGCAACGGTGCCGCCCGTGGGCGCAAGATACCCGGTGATCATGTTCATTGTGGTGGATTTGCCGGCGCCGTTGGGCCCCAGCAGGCCGTAAATACAGCCGTCCTGCACAGTGAAGCTGATATCATCGACCGCGGTGTGTTTTCCGTAACGCTTGGTCAAATGCTTGACTTCGATCAATGGATGCACTCCCCTTTTCTTGGGGGCCGCCCGCCGCAGGGCAGGCGTACCCCTGAACTATCCAGAAGTATACTGCCTATTTGTGAAAATTGTGCGTCGTTTTTTTGCCAGGATGTGAAAATTGTGTGCACATGCAAAAGCACCCCTGCGCGGCTGCAGGGGTGCCAAATCAGCTTATTCTTTTGCTGCTTCGTTTCTTTTGCGGGGGGCAGCTTTACTTTTTCTGCTTTCTCCGCTTTGCTTCCACAATGACGTCCGCAATGTGCATGGCAACATCATCCTTGCTTTGCAGCGGCAGCGCGGTGGAAATGCTTTCGGTAATCAGGGTTACAACGTTGGTATCCACGCCAAAACCGGCGCCGGGCACCTTGACATTGTTGGCCACAATCATATCCATGTTTTTCTTGTGCAGCTTGGCAGTAGAATTTTCGATCAGATCTTTCGTTTCCATCGAAAAGCCGCAGACAAACAACTGCTCCGGCTTGTGCTCGCCGACCCAGCCCAGAATGTCATCCGTGCGTTCCAGCTCAATTGAAAGTTCACCATCGTGCTTTTTGATCTTATCCTGCGCCACCTGGGCCGGGCGGTAGTCCGCCACAGCGGCGGCCATCACCAGGGCATCCGCATCCATGGCGTTGGCCTTGACAGCTTCAAACAGTTCTGCCGCGGTGGCAAAAGGCACCATTTTGACAAACGGAACCGGCGGCAAGTCGGAAGATGTCAGCAGCGTCACATCCGCGCCGCGCAGCATACAGGCGCGGGCCACGGCATAGCCCATTTTGCCGGTGGAATGGTTTGTCAGGTAGCGCACCGGGTCCATCGGTTCGCGGGTGCCGCCAGCGGAAACCACCACTTTCATGCCCTGCATGTCTTTTTCGTGTTCCAGCTCCCGTGCCACATAGTCCACCAGAACGCCCTCATCAGGCAGGCGGCCGGAGCCCGTATCGCCGCAGGCCAACAGGCCGGAACCGGAGGGAATGACGGTGAAACCGTAATGTTCCAGCGTTTTCAGGTTATCCTGGGTGATGGGGTTTTCCAGCATATGGGTGTTCATGGCGGGGGCCACCAGCTTGGGGCAGCGGGCCGCCAGGGTAACGGTGGTCAGCATGTCATCCGCTAGGCCGTGGGCCAGCTTGGCGATCACATTTGCGGTTGCCGGGGCGATCAGCATCAAATCCGCCGCGTTGGCCAGTGAAACATGGGCCACATCATACTGGAAGTTGCGGTCAAAGGTATCCACAATGCAGCGGTTGTTGGTCAGGGTTTCAAACACCAGCGGGGTGATAAACTCCGTGGCGTTTTTGGTCATCAGCACATGCACATTGGCGCCGGCTTTGGCCAGGGCATGGGCCACATTGGGCATTTTATAAGCAGCAATCCCGCCGGTAATGCCCAGCACAATGGTTTTGCCTTTCAGGTTCATGATAACACATCCTTATATTTGGCCGGGCTTCTGGCTGCCCGTATTGTTCTGCTTTTAAGTATATCCTGCCGGGGGGCAAAAGTAAAGGCAATACCGCATAATTCTAAGTGCCGATACGGCGAGCGAGGTGCGGCAGA
>OLOG01000546.1_pt1 | contig 33030 bp, 32 predicted proteins | sample 1672351 | NCBI WGS metagenome assembly OLOG01 (sample SAMEA3136674, study PRJEB25190) | human gut metagenome | biome: human gut; feature: human-associated habitat; material: faeces | place: Austria | collected 2013 | reverse complement strand
GCTCAAACGAAGAGTGGCAGGAGACAAAGGACATTTATCAAATGAATTGTCAGGAAGGCTGTTATGTGATATATTACATGATAACCTGAAACATGTTGTTCTTGGACATCTCAGTAAAGAGAACAATTATGAAGAGCTTGCCTATGAGACGGTGAAGTTAGAGGTTACTTTGGGAGATAATCCATATAAAGGGGACGATTTTCCAATCACTGTTGCAAAGAGAAGCAGTGTGTCAGAGATTATTGATCTGTAACTGTTTTGTAAAAAAAATACTAGTCAAAAATGATTGATCTGTAACTGTCTTACAAAAAAGCATAGTGTCAGAAATTTTACTGACACGGAGATTACGAGGAGGAACACCATGAAGAAATGTATCATTACTGTAGTTGGAAAAGACAAGGTTGGAATTATTGCAGGAGTATGTCAGTATCTTTCTGATATTTCTGTAAACATATTAAATATTTCCCAGACAATCGTAGAGGGTTATTTTAATATGATGATGATTGTAGAGGTCACAAATTGTACAAAAGAAATTGCAGTAGTTGTTAATGAGATGGAAGAACTCGGAAAAACAATTGGCGTAGATATCCACTGCCAGCGGGAAGATATCTTTGAAAAAATGCATCGTTTGTAATCTTGAATGAAGCGGAGGATTGGACATGATTAATTTTTACGAAGTAAATGAAACCCAGCAGATGATTGAACATGAGAACCTGGATGTGAGAACGATCACACTTGGAATCAGTCTTTTGGACTGTATTGATTCTAATCTGGATAAGTTGAATCAAAAAGTATATGAAAAGATTACAACAGTTGCAAAGGATCTGGTTGTGACAGGTGATCAGATTGAACAGGAGTACGGAATCCCAATTGTCAATAAACGTATTTCTATAACTCCGATTTCATTGATCGGTGGTTCAGCATGCAAGAAACCGGAAGACTTTGTGGAAATTGCAAAGACATTGGATAGGGCAGCGAAAGAAGTCGGTGTGAATTTTATCGGTGGTTATTCTGCATTAGTGTCAAAGGCTATGACAAAAAGTGATGAGCTTTTAATCCATTCTGTTCCACAGGCGCTTGCCTGTACGGATCGGGTGTGCAGTTCTATTAATGTAGGATCTACAAAGACAGGTATCAACATGGACGCAGTCCGTCTCTGCGGAGAGATTGTAAAAGAAACTGCAGAAGCAACGAAAGACAACGATTCTCTTGGATGTGCAAAGCTTGTTATATTCTGTAATGCACCAGATGACAACCCATTTATGGCAGGGGCATTTCTTGGCGTGACAGAAGGCGATGCGGTAATCAATGTAGGAGTCAGCGGACCGGGGGTTGTAAAGCATGCCATAGAGCAGGTGCGTGGACAGGGGTTTGAAGAATTATGTGAGACAATCAAGAAGACTGCATTTAAGGTAACTCGTGTCGGTCAGCTTGTAGCAGGAGAAGCGTCAAAACGTCTCGGTGTTCCGTTTGGAATTGTAGATCTGTCACTGGCACCTACTCCGGCGATTGGAGACAGTGTCGCTGAGATTCTGGAAGAAATCGGTCTGGAGCGTGTTGGAGCACCTGGTACGACAGCAGCGCTTGCAATGCTGAATGATCAGGTGAAAAAAGGCGGTGTTATGGCATCCTCTTATGTAGGTGGACTTAGCGGTGCATTTATTCCGGTCAGTGAAGATCAGGGAATGATCGATGCGGTAACGATAGGCGCGCTGACAATGGAAAAATTAGAGGCTATGACTTGTGTATGCTCTGTAGGTCTGGACATGATCGCTATTCCAGGAAAGACGAAAGCATCTACGATTTCAGGAATTATTGCCGATGAGATGGCAATTGGAATGATCAATCAGAAAACAACAGCAGTACGTCTGATTCCTGTTATAGGAAAAGACGTTGGAGATACCGCTGAATTTGGCGGATTGTTAGGATATGCACCGATCATACCAGTGAATGAATATGATTGTAGCGCATTTGTGAGCAGAAAAGGAAGGATTCCGGCTCCGGTGCACAGCTTTAAGAATTAGGAGGAAATTGACAAGAATGGGAAAGGTAGCAATTGTTACAGACAGCAACAGTGGAATTACACAGGAGGAAAGTAAGAAATTAGGAATCCATATTCTTCCGATGCCATTCTATATTAACGGAGAATTATTCTATGAAGATATCACATTGTCCCAGGAAGAATTTTATAAAAAACTGGCAGAAGATGCAGAGATATCTACTTCACAGCCATCTCCAGGAGATGTGATGGATTTGTGGGAAGGGCTTTTGGAAGAATATGATGAAGTTCTTTATATTCCGATGTCAAGCGGACTTAGCAGTTCCTGTGATACAGCCATGGGACTTGCTATGGAATTTGAAGGAAAAGTCCATGTGGTAAATAATCAGAGAATTTCGGTTACTCAGAGACAGTCGGTTCTTGATGCGATTGAAATGACAGAGAAAGGGATGTCTGTACAGGAAATCGAAGAAGTTCTGATGCGTGAAAAACTAGAGTCCAGTATTTATGTTACAGTAGATACACTAAAGTACTTGAAAAAAGGTGGACGTATCACACCGGCAGCAGCAGCTATCGGTACTGTGTTGAATTTAAAACCGGTTCTTCAGATTCAAGGCGATAAGCTGGATGCCTTTTCGAAAGCGCGTGGATGGAAATCTGCAAAGAAGACGATGCTGGATGCAATGGAAAAAGATTTGAAAGAACGGTTTGCCGGAGAAGAAGTACATCTCGAGGCTGCCTATACATGTTCTGTTGAAGAAGCACAAGAATGGAAAGCAGAGATAGAGGCAAGATTCCCAGGATATGAAATTGTTATGAATCCGCTGTCATTGAGTGTATCGTGTCATATTGGACCAGGGGCAAGGGCAATTGCCTGCAGTCGTAAAATTAAATTGTAATAAATGATGTTGGGGGCAAAAGCCCCAACTATGATGCCTACGGATTGTTCCGTGCTTTGCACTCCCACAATCCTCCCAATTATTCGCATATCGTGGGATTGTCATCCCACTTTTAGGCTCATATTGGGGCGGATCCCAAGGTCTTTCATCCACTTATGAGCAAGCTCATGTGGATTTAGACCTTTTGACCCTGGCATCAATAAATGAAATTACAATTTTAATGTATGGACTTATACAGGGAGGAAAACTATGGAGATTACTGTAAGAGAATTTCGAAGTGAAGATACGAAAGATGCAATTGCCATCTGGAATGAAGTTGTAGATCAGGGAAAAGCATTTCCACAGCTTGAGGATTGGGGAGAGGAAGATGGAGAAGCATTTTTTAAAGAGCAGTCTTATACAGGTATTGCGGTCAATGAAAATGATGAGATCGTGGGACTTTATATTCTTCACCCGAATAATATTGGCAGATGCGGACACATCTGTAATGCCAGCTATGCAGTAAAAAGTACCGTAAGAGGGCAAGGCGTTGGTAAGGCAATCGTGACGGACTGCCTGGAAAAAGCAAAAGAAATCGGTTTCCGTGTGCTGCAGTTCAATGCAGTTGTAAAAAGTAATACAACTGCACTGGCACTTTACAAAAAACTTGGATTTACACAGCTTGGGACAATTCCGGGCGGATTCCTGAATAAAGATGGTGTGTACGAGGATATTATTGTGCATTACAAAGAACTATAATGAAGCATCTGGTTCGCGAATGATCACGATATCATTTAATTTTAAAATTGTATTTTTTTGCGGAAGCACAGAAAGATCATCACGAAGTACGAGAAATATGGTGATCTGCTGTGCTTCTTCCATTTCTTCAACAGTATGGCCTGCGTAACGTTTGTCTATAAAAACCTCGGCAATTTCTTTGATATCTGCATTCTTAAGATTAGAAATGTTGCTTTTTCTTTGATATTGTTCTACGAAACCGGCGCTGATAATACCAGTCGGGATCGCAACGACTCCGACACCCAGGTAAGCAATACAGATTGCCATGATACGTCCAAGTGTGGTGATCGGGTAAATATCTCCATATCCGACAGTCAGAAGCGTGGACATGCTCCACCAGATGCCGCTGAATGCATTGCGAAATACAGTCGGCTGCGCATTGTGTTCTACGCTGTACATACAGAGACTGCTGGCAAGCATTAGGATAAGTACAATAAATACGGAGGATATAATCTGGTTGCGTTTTTCATATAATACGGTCGTAATCACATTAAAAGAATCATATTTCGCATTCAAACGAAATAGATGGAAGATTCGTGCAACGCGAAGCATTCGGAAAATGACAAATCCTGACAGGAAAAATGCGGGAATGATCGTGAGCAGATCTACCACACCGTCAAAAGAACATAAAAATTTCAGACGGGCATGACCAGACGAGGCTTCCGGATATAGATAATTGGCTGTCCAGATGCGAAGAACATATTCAATGCAAAAGATACTTACAGTCAAGTATTCTACAACTGTAAAAAGTGTAGAAAAAACGGAGAGTTGTGAGAAAGTCTCCATAAACGTAACAATGATATTGCAGATGATCGTAATTGTAATAAAAAAATCAAAAAAACGGCTGATACGGTTGCTTTTGTCTCCAATTTGAATGATGTTAAATATTTTTTCTTTCATAATAGTTCCCCAAACATATTTTTCCAGTTGTTATATAGTCTAACATATCTGGGACGAAATCTCAAAATGAATTAACGAAGGTCAGTTATTATGAATTAACGAAGGAAGGTTAGTTATGGATCAGGTTAAAGTAACAGAGCGTGTACAAAAACAGTTGTTTGAATTACAGGATTTACAATATCGGGATTTTCAGGCAAAACTCTTACCGACAATAGAGAAAGAAACAATTATTGGTGTGCGAATGCCTGTGCTTCGCAAATTTGCAAAAGGATATGGAAAAACAGAAGAAGCAAAAGAATTCTTGAAAATTCTTCCACATCAGTATTATGATGAAAATAATCTGCACGGGCTTTTGATTGAACAGATTAAGGATTATGACAGAGGTCTGGCAGAGCTGGAACGATTTTTACCATACATCGATAACTGGGCAACCTGTGATATGCTGGCAGTCAAAGTAGTGAAAAATCACCTGGATTCATTTATAGAAGAGGTCTGCCGCTGGATGGAATCAGATTGCACTTATACAATCCGATTCGGTATCGGTATGCTGATGCGTTATTATCTGGGAGACGAATTTCGGATCGAATATCCCAGGAAAGTAGCTTTGGTTCAGTCAGAAGAATATTATGTGAATATGATGCGGGCCTGGTATTTTGCAACCGCGCTCGCAAAGCAATATGACCAGATACTCCCATTTATTGAAGAGCGCAAACTAGATGTGTGGACACACAATAAGTCGATACAGAAAGCCCTTGAAAGCTATCGAATCACTCCAGAACAGAAAGTATATCTGAAAACGCTCAAAATATGAAGGTAATAGAATAAATGAAAAGAAGTAAGAAGATGAAAAATTTAAGTCAAAGAATAATCGAATATGTAATGAAAAGTAAAAAAAGAAAAGTATATTGTGTTTTGGGTCTGGTCTACTTTCTGGCAGTTGTATTTGTTATGAATGATGCCTGGTTATATCAGACGCCAATTGCGAAACTTACGAAGGTTGAGACACGAATGACCGGAGAAGGAAAAAGCACTCGTGGAACGAAGGAGAAAAAATACGAGCAGAACATTCAAGGAGTTGTTCTAAACGGGAAAAATAAAGGAAAAAAAGTTTCGTTTTCTCATGAATATACTTATACAGGTATGTTGAAGCAAGGATACCATAAAGGGGAAAAAGTTTTCCTGAATGGTTCCAAAGATGATGTTGGATCGGGAATACGAGGTGTAAAAAGGGATACTGAGATTGTCGTACTGCTTGGATTTTTACTTCTGCTTCTTCTTATTGTAACCGGAAGACATGGAGCGTTGACTGTCGGGACAGTCATAATAAATCTAATTATATTTTTCGTGGGATTCTGGAAATGTGGAGACAGTTCGAATGTGTTATCGCTTTGTAACAAATTGGTAATACTTTTTGCAGCAGCTACTTTGATTGGGCTAAATGGAATTAATAGAAAAACATGGGCAGCATTGTTGTCCACATTGTGTGTGCTTGCAATGATTATGGGGATTTTTGATCTGGTAATGAGACATATGGAAGAACTGGATTACTCCACAATGGAATATCTTGGAAGCATTGATAATCCAGATGAAATGTTTCATGCAGAAATATTATTGTCCGGGTTGGGAGCTATTATGGATGTATCCGTTGCAATTTCTGTCGCTTTGAGTGAAATTGTCCGGAAAAAACCAGATGTAACATTTTTTGAATTGTTTAAATCAGGAAGAGAAATTGGATATGATATTATGGGGACGATGATTAATGTACTGTTATTTGTATTTGGCTGTGGACTTATTCCAATGTGTCTGATTCGGATGAATAACAGTGTGCGGTTCGTTACAATTATTAAACTTCATATTCCGTGTGAATTATGTCGATTTTTTGTTGAGAGTATTGGTATTGTATTGGCAATACCGGTATCGATTATTATAACATCTGTTATGATGAAAATGTCTGCAAAGAAGGTGAAAAAGATATGCTGATAATACTTGGGTTGATTTTGATTAGCTTGATTGTGATTGTCGGAGGAGACAGAGGAGTTGTATCTTTAATTGCCCTGGTCGGGAATTTACTTCTGCTTAGCTTTGCAATCTGGCTTATGGCAGCAGGAGTACCGGTTCTATTTGTTACGGTTGGAGCAGGAATTGTGATATCCTGCATTACATTATTTTATCAAAATGGAACGAATGCAAAGACCTGGAGCGCATTTATTTCTGTGGCTATTACAATGCTGGTTTTATTTTTTGTCATTTATGTTGTAATATGGAGTACTGAGGCTGGTGGATTGAATGAAATCCAATCTGTTGGAGATGACATTTTATATTACAATATGGATTTGAATATCAGTATGCGAAATGTGATGGTTTCAGTTATTTTGCTCAGTACACTGGGGGCAATTCTCGACATGGCTCTGACAGTTACGACTTCTGTATATGAGGTGAAAAATCATAAATCCGAGATGAAATTTACAGAGCTTGTAGAAAGTGGAATGAAAATCGGAAGAGAAGTGATTGGAACAACGGTAAATACATTGCTGTTTGCATATCTTGGAGAATCACTATTGTTATTTACCTATTTGAAAATGCAAAATTATTCGTTGGAACTTTTGTTAAATTCAAAAATATTGTTTCAAAATTTTGCTTCTATGATTTTCGGTGCAATTGCCTGTGTAATGGTGATGCCGATTGCGGCAGTGCTAATGGCAAAAATGCTTGCTGTAAAATAGAAATTCAACTATACTGAAGAAAAGATTCTATTTTAAATGTAGGAGATAGGAAATGAAATCAATTTCTATTTATGCAGTGACAAGAAATCAGAACATAGGACAGTTACAAAAACTGGAACGGCAACTATCAGGAAGGGAGTATTTTCTGAAAATGCGTACATGGGAACTGGAGAGTATGAAATCTCTTGTCCGTGAACTGGAAGCGCATATGGATGAAGTATACGCCCTTCGTTTTTTTTATTCCTTCCAGATTCCGAGACTTGGGAAGGAATTTGATCTGCTTCAGATCAAGGACGAGCAAATTGTGAATGTTGAACTGAAAAGTGGCGCAGTATCCGATGAGACGATCCGGAAGCAGTTGATTCAGAACCGTTATTATCTGTCTGTGCTGGGGCGCCCGATTTATTCTTACACTTACATCAGCAGTCAGAACCGGCTTGTAAGGCTGACGAACCACGATCATATTGTAGAGGCCGACTGGCAGCAGTTGTGCGGACTCTTGAAAAATAAAAGTTCAGATTATGGTGGAGAGATTGAAGATTTATTTCAGGCAGAAATGTATCTGATTTCGCCTCTGACAGAACCTTTGAAATTTTTGCGAAAGGAATATTTCCTGACTTCGCAGCAAAGAGACATTAAGCGTCAGATTCTAAAAAGGATCCGAACAGAACATACAGGGTATTATAGTTTCAGTGGACTTCCGGGAACAGGAAAAACTCTGTTACTTTATGATATTGCCATGAAGTTATCACAGAAGCATAAAGTGTGCATGATTCACTGTGGTGAGGCCGGAAAAAAATGGGAGATTCTGCATGAACGATTACGACGGATTGATTTTTGGTCGGATAATCAGATAAAAAATCCAATAAACTTAGAAGATTACGGCGCTATTCTTGTGGATGAAGCACATTTGCTCTCGGCAGAAAAATTAGAATTATTGCTGGAATGTGTGAAAGAACAGCCGGTTATATTTTCCAGTGATGTGGAAGATATGATATCCTCAAAAGAAATTGACAGAAGAGGTACGCACAGAATCGAACATTTGCCGGAAATACAGATTTTTCGCCTGACAAACCGGATCCGGGCCAATGCAGAGGTATCTTCTTTTATTCAGAATATGATGCATCTGCCAACTGGGAAAAGTCAGAAAGGCTACCCACATATCGAAGTCGTCTATGCAAATGATTCAATAGAAGCGGAAAAATTGATAAAGAATTACAAAAGTCAGGGGTACCAATATCGCAAAGAGCCCTATGATGCAAATGATAATACTACCGGACAAGAGCATGCAGAGTATCTGGCAGTGGTGCTTAATGACCAGTATTATTATGACGAAGAAGGGTATCTTAGATCAAATAAGCAGGGAAGAAAAGAAATGTCTGATGTCCGAAAACTTTTTCATTACTTGAATCAGGTAAAAGAAAGTCTGGCTTTGGTCATACTTGAAAATGAAGAGGTGTATGGCAGATTACTGAATTTGCTGCAGGGAAAATAAAATAGATTTTTCAGACAATAAAAAGAAAATCACACAAAATGTCACTAAAATGTTATAATCAAAATATGTATTAATTGATAAAAATATACTGTAATCTGGCTGAGACGAGACGCCAGATTGCAGGGTGTAAATAGGAGGAATATTATGGGATTAATAAAAGCAGCTCAAGCCGCAACAGGGACGGTCATGGCAGATCAGTGGAAGGAATTCTTCTATTGTGATTCTCTTGATAACGATACACTGCTTGTAAGAGGAAAAAAGCGCACAGGAAGCCGTTCCTCAAATACAAACGGTAACGACAACATCATTTCTAATGGTTCTGGAATTGCAGTGGCAGATGGTCAGTGTATGCTGATCGTTGATCAGGGGAAAATTGCGGAAGTGTGTGCGGAGCCGGGCGAGTATACATATGATACTTCTTCCGAACCAAGTATTTTTGCGGGAAATTTAAGCGACAGTATCAAGAATACATTTTTAACAATAGGAAAGAGATTCAGTTATGGCGGTGATACAGGAAAAGATCAGAGAGTCTACTATATCAACACAAAGGAAATCACAGATAATAAGTTTGGTACTGCTAATCCAGTCTGGTTCCGTGTAGTAGATAAACGCATCAATCTGGACAAAGATATTGAGATCCGCTGTAACGGAGTGTATTCCTTTAAAATTACAAATCCGCTTTTGTTTTACACAAGTCTTAGCGGAAATGTGGCAGAATGTTATGAAAAAAGTGAGATCATGCCGCAGCTTAAGACGGAGTTCGTAGATGCGCTGCAGCCGGCATTTGCTAAGATTGCAGAGATGGAGATACGCCCAAGCCAGATTCCGGCACATGCCACCGAGATTGGTGACGCCATGAACGAGATTTTGACGAAAAAATGGTCTGAGATCCGTGGACTTTCTATTGTGTCTGTTGCATTTAATCCAGTCACACTCAAAGAAGAAGATGCTGAGGCAATCCGTCAGGCACAAAATACATCTATGTATACAGATCCAAGCATGATGGCAGCCACACTTGGTATGGCACAGGCAGAGGCAATGAAGAATGCGGCCAGCAATCCGAATGGTGCTATGATGGGATTTATGGGAATGAATATGGCGAGTGGCGGCATGAATATCCAGGGACTCTATGACCAGGGAGCCGCTCAGAAACAGGCGCAGAAAGAGCAGCAGGTACAAAAAGAGCAGAATCAGGCAAATGGACAGAATCCACAGGCGGGTGAACCCCAAAATCTGCAAAACAAAGCAGCAACCCCGGCAGCAGGTGGAGAGATAGCGTCCTGGACTTGTTCCTGTGGTCAGGTCAACAATGGCAGATTCTGTATCGAGTGTGGTAAGCCAAAACCACAGGATGACGATAGCTGGACTTGCAGCTGTGGAACGCTCAACAAAGGAAAATTCTGCATGGAGTGTGGGAAACCGAAACCGCAGAAATTACACTACCGCTGCGATAAATGTGGCTGGGAACCGGAAGATCCTGCAAATCCTCCGAAATTCTGTCCAGAGTGCGGAGATCCGTTTACAGATGACGACAGAATTTAACTCCCACAGAATTGCATAAGAAGAGACTTTGTAAGGAGAAACACGAATGTCAGAGATAAAAGAATACAAATGTCCGGCATGTGGCGGTGCCATGGAATTTGACAGCAAAAGCCAGAAAATGAAGTGTCCGTACTGTGATACAGAGATCTCCGTGGACGAATATGAATCGTTGATTGCAAAGGCAGATCAGGTAGTTGCCGCGGATGCAGCATCAGATGTCGAGACAGAACAGAAGAAGTCCGAAAACTATACTGCACATGACTGGAATCAGGATGAGATTGATAATATGGTTGTCTATATCTGTCAGTCTTGTGGCGGTGAAATCACGGCAGATAAAAATACAGGCGCTACAACTTGTCCGTTCTGCGGAAATCGTGTTGTTTTAAAAGGACAGTTTGAAGGAGCGTTAAAACCGGATTATGTCATTCCATTCAAATTAGATAAAAAAGCTGCAAAAGAAGCTTATTATAAGCATCTGACAGGAAAAGCATTTATCCCGTCTGTGTTCAGACAGGAGAATCATATAGATGAGATTGTAGGTTTATATGTTCCGTTCTGGGTATTCAATATCGAATCAGAAGCTGATATATCCTATGACGCAGAAAAAATCCGTGTCTGGAAGTCCGGGGATACTGAATATACAGAACACAAATATTATAAAATCCGCCGGGGAGGCACAATCTATTTTGAACATGTGCCGGAAGACGGTTCTGTAAAAATGGATGATGCATTGATGGAATCACTGGAGCCTTATGACTTTAAAGATGCTGTACCATTTAAATCTGCGTACCTAGCAGGTTATGTAGCCGACCGATACGATGTAGACCAAGATGAATGCATGAAACGGGCGAAAAAGAGAATCAGACGGAGTACGGAAGATTCTTTTCGGGAGACTGTCAACGGATATTATGCACTTTCTACGCAGAGCAGTACAGTAAATATCCGGGATTCCAAGACCAGTTATGCCATGTATCCAGTATGGCTTCTGAATACTACGTGGAAAGGACAGAAGTACACATTTGCCATGAACGGACAGAGTGGAAAGATTGTAGGAGATTTGCCGGCGGACGAAGGTGCATTCTGGAAATATGTAGGAACAAGAGGGATTCTTATCAGTGTGATCCTTTATATCATCATGATGATTGTCATGTTTTTGTAGGAGGGTGGGAATATGAGAGAAAATAAAATAACAAGAAAAATTTTCACCCTGCTATGTGTACTGACATTGATAGTCGGGCTTAGCATTTTGAACATCCCGGTATGTGCTGAAGAAATCCCACAGGATCGCCAACTTCCCAGACTGGTAGACGATGCAGATCTTCTGACGGACAGTGAAGAACAGGAGCTTAACACAGAACTGGATGAAATCAGTGAAAAACAGCAATGTGATGTTGTTGTAGTGACGGAAAATTCATTAGATGGAAAAAGCGCGCAGGATTATGCGGATGACTTCTTTGATTATAATGGATATGGATACGGTGATGAAGACAGCGGTGTTCTGTTTCTGATTGGGATGGACGAACGGAAATGGGCAATTACTACATACGGCTATGGTATCGCTGCATTTACAGATTATGGACTGGAATATATGGAAGATGAGTTCTTGTCTTATTTAAGTGATGGTGAATATATGGAAGCATTTTCAAAATATGCCACACTTTGCGATGATCTTCTTACCCAGGCGAGAGATGGGCATCCATATGATGTAGACAGCGATGATGATAAGCCAGATGTTTTCACTATGATCTTCTGGGGCGTTGTGGATCTGCTCATAGGATTTGTTGTTGCATTCATAATGGCGCAGGTGAAGAAAAGCAAATTAAAATCTGTCAAAAATCAGGTTGCTGCCAATGCGTATAAGAAACAAGGCAGTATGAAAGTGACAACAAAAGAGGATCGATATATCAATAGTATTGTGACAAAACGCCTGATTCCAAGAGATGATGAGGATCACGGCCACAGTGGCGGAGGCGGAAGCACAACACATGTCAGTTCTTCCGGCCGGTCACACGGTGGACGAAGTGGTGGTTTTTAATATCAGCTGGGAGTCAATCCCCCAGCTGATATAGCCTCCGGCAGGGCGCACATTGTCCGGTGGACAATGGTTTTGCGCCGACCGAAACGGAGTGTAGACTTGCAGAGGCATTCTTGAATATTATACTTAAGACTTAAGTCGAATAATCTGTTTTTGATATTCATTTTTATAAGGGGTATGATACTTGTCTGTCACAACACTTTCGTACAGATCTGATGCAAAAATATTCTGCTCCAGCATATGGATATCTATACCGGCAGGCTGTGATAATTTCGAGATAACAGGAATGCCGGTATTTTTTTTGATAGAAGTAAGTACCCATGAGGATTCTTGGCGGAAACCAAGAAGTCTGGCGTATCCACACCTGGAATCTGCTGCCTGATCCGGTACATCACATTTGCTGATGCCGAGTAAAATGTGGATCAGACATCTGCTGATGCGTGAGTAGGTTACATTTTTTGTTTTTATCAGGTCGCAGAATTGGCTGAAAGTTAAAAAATCATTTCTAAATGTGATGATCCGGTTTGCAATCTCCGGTGTAATATCCAGATATCGCGTCAGTGTATCTTTTGTTTCGGTCAAAAGCTTTGCTTTTAAAAGCAAGGAAAAATCATCTGCAAACACAGGAAAGCATTTGTGATAGTTTTCTTTAAAAATCTTGTGACAGTTTTGCGGCAGTTCCCGAAGTATATGATTAATAGCAGGAATGTGATTCGCATTTTTTGTAAGTTCACAATCCTGTAATCCCTGCCGGAGTGCAGAGGCAGAGCTGAAAAGGGCACCGAGTGTCTGGTCATGATATCCGGCTCCTTCGCGTGTAATAGTCACCGGTTCGATGGAACTATTCAGACAGGAAAGCGCTTTTAGATATTCAATACCCAGAATATTATTTGGTGAATCCAGAATCTTACTGATCTGTTCGGGAATACAGGATAAGGATTTGTGTTGATTTAAATATTCTATAAAAGCCAGTTTTCTTGCGGCAGGAAATGCATTTCCATTTTTTAAATGTTTCTGAAGGAGAACTTTGTAATGCGCGGGTTCCTTACAAAGAACATCGGCAATCTGTTGTAATATTTTTATTTCGCCGCACTCACTTCCAAAGCACAGATAATCTACACAGCCGAGAGCTTCAAGGAGGCTGACCGCACCGGTGGCAAAGTATTCTGCACTTCCGGTTGCGTAACAGACTGGTAGTTCTAAAACTACGTCGGCACCACATGCAAGTGCCATCTGGGTACGCAGATGCTTTGGCATGATGGAAGGAATTCCACGCTGAACATAGTCGCCGCTCATAATAATAATTGCAGCATCAGCGCCTGTGATTTTCTTTGCTTTTTCTAGATGGAATTCGTGCCCTTTGTGAAATGGATTGTATTCCGCAATAATTCCAACAATTTTCATACACTTTCTCCTTGTCACTGTTAATAAAATTTATTATACTATAACTATGTTTTGCTTGCAAATGAATGACAACAGGCAGGAGGGTATGTATGGAAGAGGAACAGATGCTGACAAAAGAACAGATTCTTGATATGCTTGATGCAGGTCAGTACAAAGAATTAAAAGAAGAACTGGGAAATATGTACCCCGTCGATATTGCCGAGACACTGGAAGATTTTGAGCAGAAACCGCTCGTTATGGTGTTCCGTCTCCTGGCAAAAGAAGAGGCTGCTGAGACATTTACTTATATGAACAGTGACATGCGTGAGGTACTGATCGGGGCACTTACCGATTCCGAGTTGGAAGAGGTCATGGAAGAGATGTATCTGGACGATACGGTCGATGTCCTGGAAGAGATGCCTGCGAATGTTGTGGATCGTCTTTTGATGGTTACCGATGAAGAGACAAGAGCCCAGATCAATCAGCTTTTGCAATATCCGGAAGACAGTGCCGGAAGTATTATGAATGTGGAGTACATTGCACTCCGCAAGGAGATGACGGTTGAAGAGTCTATTTTAAAAATCCGTCAGGTTGGTCTGAATCGTGAAACTATCTACACTTGTTATGTTACGGAAAAACGAAAACTGATCGGACGGGTCGATGTCAAAGAACTTCTGACAACCGGTGAATCCAGAACAATCGAAGAGATTATGGATACGAATGTGCTTTACGCGCATACAACAGACGATCAGGAAGATGTAGCTATGATGATTAATAAATATGGTCTTATTGCCCTTCCAATCGTGGATCATGAAATGTGCATGGTCGGTATCGTAACTGTTGACGATGCCATGCTTGTAATGCAGGAAGAGACAACAGAAGATATCAGTATCATGGCCGGTATGTCTCCAAGTGAAGAGACTTATTTTGGAACATCTGTTGTGGAACATGTAAAAAGCAGGCTTCCATGGCTGTTATTTCTGATGCTTTCTGCGACAGTGACACAGATGATCATGAACAGCTATGAAAGTGCACTTGTAGTTATGCCACAGCTTGCCGGTTTTATTCCAATGCTGACAGGAACCGGTGGAAACTGCGGTTCACAGAGTTCTACGCTGGTTATTCGTGGATTGTCTGTAGGAGAAATAGAATTTCGGGATTTATTCAAAGTTATATTTAAAGAAGTCCGGGTGGCAGCAGTGGTCAGCGTGATACTGGCAGTTGTGAATGGAATCAGGATCATCGTTATGGGACAAGGAGATGTGCTCATTGCATTATCCATTGGTGGAACCATGATCTGTACCGTCCTGATTGCAAAAGTCGTAGGCTGTACCCTTCCGATGCTTGCTTCCAAGATCGGACTCGATCCCGCAATCATGGCGACCCCGCTTATTTCTACCCTTGTAGATATCAGCACAGTAACTGTATACTTTATGATCGTCAGCCATGTATTCCACTTATAATAACATTTTGTATTTAATCAGAAACAATCCCAATGTACTGAATTTAGTACGTAGATACAACTTGTCCATGCCAATCCTTTGTATTATAATAAAAACGTTGAAATAACTGAATACAAACGAAAGGAGTCTTTAAGTCATGGGATTTATTGATGATATTAAAGCGAGAGCAAAAACAAGTAAAAAGACAATTGTACTTCCGGAGACAGAGGATATCAGAACATATGAAGCAGCAGAAGCAGTTCTGAAAGAAGGAACAGCAAACCTGATTCTTGTCGGTAGTGAAGAAGAGATTGCAAAGAACAAAGGTTCTTTTGATATCAGCGGAGCAACAATCGTAGATCCTGCAAAGAGCGAGAAGACAGACGCCTACATCGCAAAACTTGTAGAATTACGTGAGAAAAAGGGAATGACAGAGGAAAAAGCAAGAGAACTTCTTCTGACTAATTATCTCTATTATGGTGTTATGATGGTTAAGATGAAAGATGCTGACGGAATGGTATCCGGAGCATGCCACTCAACGGCAGATACATTAAGACCAAGCCTTCAGATCCTGAAGACAAAACCGGGAACAAAGCTCGTAAGCGCATTCTTTATCATGGTCGTACCGGATTGTGAGATGGGTGCCAACGGAACATTCCTGTTTGGTGATTCCGGACTTGAGCAGAATCCGGATCCGGAGAAACTTGCAGCAATCGCACTTTCATCCGCAGACTCCTTTAGACTTCTGACAGAAAAAGAGCCAGTTGTAGCACTTCTTTCACATTCAACAAAGGGAAGCGCAAAACACGCTGACGTAGATAAAGTTGTAGAGGCTACAAAGATTGCAAAAGAGAATGCTCCGGAAGGACTCCTCATTGACGGAGAATTCCAGCTTGATGCAGCAATTGTTCCGTCAGTAGGAGCATCTAAAGCACCGGGAAGCCCGGTTGCGGGAAAAGCGAATGTACTGATCTTCCCAGACCTTGATGCTGGAAACATCGGATACAAATTAGTTCAGAGACTTGCAAAAGCAGAAGCTTACGGTCCTCTTACACAGGGAATCGCAGCGCCTGTCAATGATCTCTCCCGCGGTTGCAGCGCTAAGGATATTGAGGGTGTAATCGCAATTACAGCAGTTCAGGCAATGGCAGAAGATAAATAAATTTCATATCTTTAATGATCAGCCATATGCATTTTGCACAAAAAATATGCATATGGCTGAAATTTTTTCAAATTAGGGATAGACATTAGGGACGAAAGTCCTTATTATATAAATTAAGAATTCTAATCTAAAAGAGAGGTAAATGAAATGAATGTATTAGTAATCAACTGTGGAAGTTCTTCACTGAAGTTCCAGCTCATCAACTCTGAGTCAGAGAAAGTACTTGCAAAAGGACTTTGCGAGAGAATCGGAATTGATGGAAGCCTTACATACCAGCCAGCAGGCGGTGAGAAGGTTAAATCTGACAAAGCTATGCCTACACATACAGAGGCTATTCAGTTTGTAATCGACGCATTAACAGATGCCGAGACAGGTGTTGTTAAGAGTCTGGATGAGATTGGGGCAGTCGGACATCGTGTCGTACATGGTGGAGAGAAGTTTGCAAGCTCTGTTGTAATTACTGATGAGGTAAAAGCTGCAATTGAAGAGTGTAATGATCTTGCACCACTTCACAACCCGGCAAACTTAATCGGTATCAATGCATGCCAGAAGTTAATGCCTGGAACACCGATGGTAGCTGTATTCGATACTGCATTCCATCAGACAATGCCGGAGAAAGCTTACATGTATGGTCTTCCATATGAGTATTATGACAAATACAAAGTAAGAAGATATGGTTTCCATGGTACAAGCCACAGCTTTGTATCTAAGAGAGCTGCTGAGCTTGCAGGAAAATCTTACGATGATCTTAAGACAGTTGTCTGCCACCTTGGTAACGGTGCAAGTATCTGTGCAGTAGAGAATGGAAAATCCGTAGATACATCTATGGGTCTTACACCACTTGAGGGACTTGTAATGGGAACACGTTCCGGAGATATTGATCCGGCTATCCTTGAGTTCGTAGCTAAGAAAGAGGGACTTGATATTTCTGAGCTTATGACAATGCTCAACAAGAAGTCAGGTGTATATGGACTTTCCAACAACCTTTCAAGCGACTTCCGTGACCTTGAGAACGCAGCTAACGAAGGAAATGCTCAGGCTAAAGTAGCTCTTGAAGTATTCGCTTACCGTGTAGCTAAGTATGTGGGAAGCTATGTAGCAGCTATGAATGGTGTTGATGTAATTGCATTTACAGCAGGAATCGGAGAGAACTCAGGTACAGTTAGAAGTGCTGTTCTGAAATATCTTGGATACCTTGGAATTACAGTAGATGAGAAAGCAAATGATACTCACGGAGAAGAGATTACAATCTCTACACCAGATTCAAAAGTTCTTGTTATGGTTATTCCTACTAACGAAGAGCTTGCAATCGCACGTGAGACAGTAGCATTAGTTTAATCTAAAACTATTGTAAAAAAGTTATTGATTTGATTATTTACACCCTTCCGTCTGAATACGGAAGGGTGTATGTCTGTAATAATTACAAGATGTAGAATATTTTCCGGACAGAACAAAGTATGATGTATAGTTCGAAAAGAAGATGCATATAAAAATATTTGGAATAATCAAAAAATAATTTCTAAAATGTAGTTGACAAACAGCTTTTCCATGATATAATAGACAGGTATGAATAGGGGTGATTAATATGTTGATTGACCTATCCAATGTCTTATCCGAACCACACAGATCTGTTGATGAGACAGTTCCATGTGAACTTAAAATATTTCGGAACGGGCTTGGTGAGTATCCGGTCACTGAAAGTTCTGATGTTCATGTAAAGATTAATTATATGGAGAACGGAAAACTTCAGATAGAAGGAACTTGCAAGTTGACTGTTGAGATTCCGTGCGACAGATGTCTGGAACCGGTGGCGACAGTATTCGATCTGAATATTTCACGCATCACAAAGGGAAATGTCACAGATGAGAGTGAAGTGGAATCAGAGGATTTAGACGAAGCAAATTATATTGACGGATATACACTCGATGTTGATCAACTGGTCGGCAGCGAGATTCTAATAGGGTGGCCGACGAAGATTCTGTGTAGCGAAGACTGTAAAGGGATTTGCAACGTATGTGGTCAAAACCTGAATCAGGGAACTTGTAACTGTGAAGATACGAGTCTTGACCCTAGAATGTCAGTTATCCGCGATGTTTTTAAGAATTTTAAGGAGGTGTAACCTATGTCAATTTGTCCAAAGAACAAATCTTCAAAAGCTAGAAGAGATAAGAGAAGAGCTAATTGGAAGATGAGTGCTCCGAACCTGGTAAAATGCAGCAAATGCGGCGAATTAATGATGCCTCATAGAGTCTGCAAGGCTTGCGGAAGCTACAACAAAAAAGAAATCATTGCTCAGGACTAATGAGTAAGAAATGAACAGAAAAACTGTATTTCAAGAGTTGAGAGTTAATCAGCTTATGAAATACAGTTTTTTTATTTTATTCAAAAGACGTATGGTTCTTACTTTTTTATTGGGTTTTTGGCAAATAGTGGACAGAAAGGAACAATTAAGGTATATTTAAAATAGTTATTTTTACCATCGTTTTAATCATATGAATCAATAAATTGTGTTGCACAAATCCTACATTATGAAACGATATAGGAAAAGATAGTAACAAGATATCAGGGGGACAGAAGATGGCACTTGCAATATGTTTTCGTTATAGAAGCCGAGAATATTATGAAGAATTAGAAAGTGGAGATGAATTAAGTTTCGGCAGTCACAAAAAAGACCAGATCAAGATTCCAGATAGCAAAGATCACATGCTCTGGATGAAAGCCAATTCGGATGATTTACAGATAAAAACAGTTGAGCCACTTCGCGCACCGGCAAGCATTGTTGAATGCAACGAGATAACAGTACTCAATAAAGATATGGATACAATTCTGTATGTATCGCGTGTAATTGGAAGAAGCAGTAAAAGCATCAACCTTCCATATAACGGAAGGATTACAGTAGGACGTGCAGGAGATAATGATATCAGAGTTACATATCCGGTTATATCCGGCCATCATTTTCAGATTCTGATGGAGGCAGGAACAGTTCATGTAGAAGATCTTCATAGTACAAATGGTCTTTATCTTAATGGAAAACCAATCTCCAAAGCAATTATGAAATCAGGGGATGTCCTTTCTATTCTGACCTTTCGTTTTGTTCTGGAAAATGGAATTCTCTATTTTGAAAATATAGGAAGTTCGATTACAATCGCTGACCGCGTTTATAAGATGGATAAACCGGCAGAACCGGAGGCAAAAATGCCACATCCGGAGAAAGCAAGAGCCGCTTCTTCGGAGTCATCTGTTGATCGGAGCGGAAAATATTATCCAAGATATCAGCTTTCGCCGAGAATTCGAGAACAGCTCCCGCATGAACCGATTGTACTTTCCGGTGCACCGGGTAAAGGAGCAACACTTGGAGGTAGAAGAAGTAACTTTGCGTATCTTATCAGTTCAGGAGCAATGATGGCAGCGAGCCTTGCAACCGGAATGCTTTCGCCGGCGGCGCTTCTGATGCGTGCGGCAGGAATGATCTCACCGATCACCAATATGGCGATGTATGGCAAGATGAGTAAAGAAGAAAAAAAACAGATTGAAGAATATGAAAAAATGCGCCAGGAGCGTTACCAGGCATATATCGATTCACAGAAAGCAAGAATTGCGAAAGTAGCAGATGTACAGAGAAGAATCGTAACCGCGGAGAATCCGGTGCCATCCGATTGCATGGACACTGTCAAATTCCTAAAGCGGAACCTGTGGGAGAGAATGCCACAGGATTCGGATTTCCTTTCACTTCGCCTTGGAATCGGAAAAGATAAACTCTGTGTCGAGGTTAAGAGCCATGCTAACACCGATGGATTTACAATGGTAGATGATGAACTGGAAGAACTTGCAGGACAGATCATCGAGGAAACACGTTATGTGGACAACATTCCGATCCGAGTGTCACTCCGAGAACATCAGACAATCGGAATCGTAGGCTCCCAAAAGGCAAATTGGTATATGCTCCGGAGTATGCTGGTAGAGCTTACCGCAGAGCACAGTGGAAAAGACGTGCATCTGGTTGGGATGTTTGAAGAGGATTCGAAAAAATACTGGCAGGAGCTTAGATGGCTTCCGCATATCTGGGATGAAAGCGGACAGGTGCGTTATATTGCATTTGACGAGGAAAGACGGCATACTGTCAGCGAACTGCTTGCTGATCTAATTCGCAGAAGAAAATCAAATTCACGGACAGAAACTGGGAAGAAAATCGAGAATCCATTGCCACATTATGTGATTATTGCAGAAAATGAAGACTTATTGCTTGCGGAAAATATTTATGACGATCTGGTATCCAATGATCCATCACTTGGAATTACAACAATCATCCTCGCAGAGAGTATGTATGATTTGCCGCAGACCTGCCGGTTTATCATTGATCTGACTGAAAGTCCTTATGCATTTGAACGGGAAAAATACGATGAAAGACTCTATTTTAAACCAGATGCGCCGGTGCACTCAAAAGAGCTGGAAAACTTTACCAGACAGATGGCGGCAATTGAGTTAAAAGACCGGACAACCGAGGTGGCACTTCCGTCGGCAATTACATTTTTACAGGGCTATGGTGTAAACCGGGCAGAAGAACTGGGTGTCATAACCAGATGGGAAAAGAGCGAGCCGTACCGGACACTGGCAGCACCAATCGGTATGATGGCAGGAAAGAAATTATTCTCACTGAATGTACTGGACGGAGATCAGGCACATGGACCGCACGGACTACTGGCAGGAACCACCGGTTCCGGTAAGAGTGAGCTTTTGCAGACATGGATTCTTTCGATGGCTGTGACCTATCATCCACATGACGTAAACTTTGTAATCATCGACTACAAAGGTGGTGGAATGTCAGATCTGATGGAACCACTTCCGCATGTCGTTGGAAAGATCACTAACATTGATCGGAACATTTCCAGATCTCTTGTTTCGCTGAAAAGTGAATTAAAGAGAAGACAGCGTTTATTTGCCGAATGTGGGGTCAATAACATTACAAAATATCAGAAGGCTTATAAGAACGGACAGGTGAAAATTCCGCTTCCGCATCTGATCATTGTAACCGATGAGTTTGCGGAGATGAAAAAAGAAGAGCCGGAATTTATGACGGAACTGAACACCGTGGCGACCATCGGACGTACCTTGGGTGTACATATGCTTCTTGCAACACAGAAACCGGCGGGTGTTGTAACTGATCAGATCAGTGCAAACTCCCGTTTCCGTATCTGTATGAAAGTACAGGACATGGCGGACAGCCGGGAAATGTTAAAGCGTCCGGATGCGGCAAGGATCACGCAGGCAGGACGTGCCTATGTGAGAGTTGGAGAGGACGAATTATTCGAGTTGTTCCAGTCCTTCTACAGTGCGGCTAAATACGATGAACAAACACTGGCAGATAAGATGAAGCTGGAGAATCAGGTCAGGGTGGTTGGCGTGAACGGCAACCGTGTCAATCCACTTCCGAAGAGGAAAAAGAGTGAAACAGAACAGGATGAATTAACTGCAATTATCCGTTATATCAATGAAGAATGTAGACGGTACGGAATCAAGAAGATGGCAGGACCGTGGCTTCCGGAGCTTCCAAAATGGCTTCCATTTGAAGAGCTTGGACTTGCACCGGGCTTTGACGGTAGAATGTGGCCAGAAAGAAGACGTGATCTTAAGATCCCAATTGGAAAATATGATATTCCGGCAAATCAGATACAGGGCGTGATGTATATGGATCTGATGGAAATCGGACATTTTGGAATCTACGGTTCACCGTCCACCGGTAAGACATTCCTGCTGAAACGGATCCTGATGTCCATCGGTATGTACTATACACCAAAGGATGTGAAAATCTATCTCATCGATGCCGGAAAATGGGAACTGAAAGAATTTGCGGAAATGCCGCATGTATGGGAAATGGTTCTCGGTGATGAAGTAGAGAAGATCCGTCAGTTTGTCAAACGGATCATACAGGAAATGGAAGCGCGAAAACGGGCATTCCTGAAGCACGCAGTCAACTCACTTTCGGCTTACCGGGAGGCAGTAGATCCAGATCTTCCTGCAATCGTAATTATGATAGAGCAGCTGAAACCTCTGCTTGAACAGTATCCGGAGATGGATGCACTGATAAATGAAATCGCAGGATCCGGACAGGCATTTGGAATTTACCTGATCTTTACGACCAACGCAGGGGCATCGGTCAGCTACAAGATCACACAGAAGGTCAAAGGCGCGATCAGCCTCCAACAGCCGGAAAAGGGGAACTACGCAGAGATCGTCGGTTCGGTCAAGGATATCAGCGTACCGCAGTTCCAGGGACAGGCACTGATGCGCGGTAATCCGCCGGTGGCATTTCAGGTGGCTGTCTATGCGGATGAAGAAAAAGATCAGGAAAGAGCAGCATCCGTAAAAGAGACCATCCGGCAGATGAGAGAGGCATGGGCAGAACTCAGAAAAGAAAAATCGGATGAAGAAAATGTAGATAATGCAGGAGAGGCAGAAGAGACAGGAGAAAGCACACAGACAGTAGAAAATGCAGAATACAGCAAACGTACCGACATTCCGGCTGGAACATACCGGGATGATATGGAACCGGCATACCTGGATCTGTCGAAGAAGAATCTCTGTCTGATCTGCAGTGAGGAAAACGAAAAGGGAAAAGAAATCCTTGCCAGATTAGAAAAGACACTGCGAAAGAAAGAGGATAACCTGATCATCCGAATTACAAAAGACAACTGTAAAGAGGAACTTCCGAATCTGACAGAACAGTTGAATGAAAGACAGAAGCTTTGCAAGAAATTAAGTAAAGAGGCGGAATTTGACCAAGATAAATGGATTCAGGGCTATATGCAGATCTGCGTTCTGATTGAGGATATTTCAGAGATTGCAGTAAAATTGGAGAAGGATGAACTGAAGAGACTGAGTATGGTTCTGAACAAGTCCAAAGGATTTGGCACGATTATTTTTGTATCCGGAACGAAAGATGGTCTTAAGGAACAGAAAGAAAATGTGGCAGTCAGCGCCGCGCTCCGGTCAGAATGTATCTTAATCACAGACGGCAATCCTGTGGAATACACGTCACTGAATACACAGGGATTTCCACAGACAGCGAACACCATACTCGATGAGGATGAGGCACTGCTTCTGCAAAAGGAAGAAGTCCGGTTTATTCATTACTCGTAAGAAGAGGGAAACAGATTATGAGATCAGAGATTATTGTTACAGTAAAAGATAAAAAAGGCCGTTTTACTACATACGATGTAGAGATCCCGGTCAAGATTACCGCTGAAAAAGCGGCGAGGGATATTGTAGAAGCACTGAATTATTATAAGGATCCTAAGGGCAACACGCAGATACTGCCAGATGGCAGATACCGGCTTAGAAATGAAAGAACATCCACTGTATTAGATCCACAGAAGACGCTGTATGAATGTGGTGTCTGGCAGGGAGATGTACTTACGCTCATAGATTCTTAAGAATAAAAAAGTAAGTGGAAGGAGAGAGCAGATATGAGTTTAAAATGTGAATTAACTCCGATGGAACTGTTCTTCTGTGCAAAAGTCATGCAGGGCAAATATCTGGACTATGACTATTTCAGAAGAACACCGGACATACAGATCAATTATGTCCGGCATGAGCAGGAAACATTGGAGAGTCTAGATGAAGAAGGAATCGTTGAACTGGATTTCGATGGAAATGCAGAGATGGATTCCGACTATGAGAGTCTGTTAAAACCGGTATTTTTCGGAGAAAAAGAAAGCAGACTCGATGTGGAAGGAAAACCAAGCCGTAGATTCCATATCTATGAGGGCAGAATTGTGATGTCACTGATTGGAGAAGAGAAGATTGAATTCTGTGAAGTAACAGAAAAGGAAATGGAAACTTTTCTGAATGAAGAAAAAGTTGAGATTTATCTTGCAGATGTAACGAGCGGAAGCAAAAACGGAGTATTTACAGCGGAAGACCTGAAATCAGGGATTTACAAAGAAATGGCAATGAGTTTACTGAAAGGAGAATTATAAGATGTCACAGATAATTATTGATCCGGATGCAGCAAGTGCAGATATTAAAAAAATAAATGAAGCAATCAATAAGCTGAACGAATCACAGAACAGCATCAAGATGCTAAGTACAAATGCAAGTGATATGACAGGACAGACCGGACCGGCAATCGTAGAAAAATGCACGCAGCTGAGTTCTCAGATTGATGCCTTAAAGACTAATCTGAACACCACGATCGGACTGATCAATTCAGCAATAAGAGAGTATCAGGAAAAAGATTTGGAGGCTGCAAAAGCAATCCAGAACGGAGGGGTATAAATGGCACACATTAAAATCGATTATGACGGACTTGCACAGCAGTCATCAGCGCTTAAGAATTACCAGTCAACTTATGAAAATCTCTGTACAAGAATGAAAAATATGTCTGACCAGGTTGCATCGACCTGGGAAGGATCTGCGGCAACTGCATTTTCACAGCTTATGCAGCAGTATCAGCAGCAGGGAGCACATATTTCAGAAATTATCGGAACGATTCAGGGATATGCAGATACGACAAGCAACAGTTTTCAGAGCGTAGATCAGGAGTGTGCAAACCTGATCCGGAATTCATTCTAGGAGGGAGCATTATGGCAATATTAAACATTGATACATCGATATTGAGAAGTTCGGTGAGTGTGGCACAGCAGGCAAATGAGGCGATTTCAGAAGCCGCAAGCCTTCTAAATGCAATTACGGTTCATGAGGACTGGATTTGTAGAGAGCGTGACAGAATCAAAGAAATGACTTTGGCGAATAAACAGAAAGCTCAACAGATTCAGGAGAGAAGTTCCTCTTTTTATTCGGCAATCCAGACAGCATCTGAAAGATTTGATTCTACAGAACAGGATAGTTGCCGGAGAATCAATGGTGTAGATGATATTATCGGAAGAATCAGTACCGTTGTACCAAAAATCTCAGAAAATGTACATGGTGGCAGCGGATCAGGTTCCGGCATCAATATTGTAGATATTCAGGGAATGGCAGATATGATGACAGGGAAGGAGTAGAAAATGGCAGGAAATATTAAATTAACGCCGGAAGAACTTCTGGCGCAGAGTACAGAGATGGCTTCAATCCAGTCTGAATTTGAGTCATTATTTTCACAGGTGACAAGTTCACTGAACAATCTGAATGGCAGCTGGAGCGAAGCCCTGGCAGGGAATTTTTCAGGAAAGATCAGCGCAGCTCAGAAATCATTCTCTGCTGTAGCAGAGATGATGGCGAACGGTGCGACAGCAGCGCGTGTCAGTGCGAATACATTTTCAGAACCGGGAGCAGTTCTCTCAGCTCTTAGTGCAGATATGGGATCTGTAAGTGAGATAAATAGCAGCAGTACCGCAGATTCACCAGCAGGAGCGGATATTTCATTGTTTGGAAGTGTGTGGAAACATACAATGCATGCACAAGAAGATAAAAATTTGCGTGCGAAAGCTGATTCAGCAGAAGGTAAAGCATATGATGCGTTTAGTAAAGGAAATGTTGTAGAAGGAATTAAGCAGACCGGAATTGCTTATATAAATGAGTGTGGTATAGGATTGAAAAAGATGGCAGATATTATACCGAAAGTTGTGACGGATTTATATCAAAAAGAAACAAAAGACAATTATGATCCATTTGGTGCATATGGTACCACAACAAATGTTGAAATGTCAGGAGTCAGCACTACGAGCGATGCAATTGCAAATGTTGCAAATAAATATTCGAGTCTGCGATAGGAGAAAACGATGAAAGAAAAAACTTTACCGGTTGGATCGGTTGTAAAAATGAAAGAATATATGGCTCTGATAGTGGGAGTTGTTATAAAAGAAACAGAAGATAACGATTTAGTAAAAATGTATAAGATTGTTCCATATCCGTCTGGGTATAATGATGGTTCCAGTGTCCGTCTTATAGAGGCATCAAAGGTTCAGGCTGTATTTGAAGGATATCAGTCTGAATTTGCTGAACCTTATCTGAAATATGTCAGTCGTATTGAAGCTGCAGTTAAAGAATTTGGTGCTTCAGCAGTTAAGGAAGGACTGAAAGAACTGCAGGAGGAGATGGAGGAAATATAGATGGAGAAATTACATACATTGGGTACGGTGGTAAAAATCAGTAACTCTGTACAGGAATATACGATTGTTGGATATTATCCAAAGAATAATGAAAATGGGGAAACATATACTTACATTGGAATTAATGCAGCATATGGTTTTTCGGTTGTAAACAGTGCCGTTTTGTTTAATGAGGACAGAATTGAAACAGTGATTTTTAAAGGATACGAAGATGAAAAAGGAGAAGAATTCAGAGAATGGTTAAAGAGTACCGAAGAAACCTGGATGAAATAAAAAAAAAATAAAGATCGGAGAATACTATGGGTCTGACAAAAATATTTGGAATCAAAGACCTGATCGGCATGCAGCTTCAGGCGGCATGTGGATGTAATCAGGGAAAAAAGAGAAACAACAACGAGGATAATTTTTACTTTGATGGAAGTTATATGAACAGTGATAACCATGGACTTGTATCAACAGAAAAAATGACGATTTCTCTGAATGACGATAGATTTTTTTGTGTATTTGATGGTATGGGTGGAGGCGACTACGGTGAAGTCGCCTCTTATACAGCTTCAAAGGCAACAAAAGAATTTCTTGAGATAGAATCGAATATCAATCCGTACGATATTACACCGTCACTCACAAAAATGTGTGAGGCTGTCAATCAGGCAGTATATGAAGCGGCAGAAAAGCTTGGCTCTTCCAGAATGGGGTCAACTCTTGTGGGGCTGTATTTTCATGCAGACCAGGTGTGGGTGTGCAACCTTGGAGACAGCCGATGCTATTTTCTGAGAAATGGAAAGATGAAACAGATCTCGGAAGACCATACGGATGAGGAATTTATGAAAGAAAATGGAATTACCGGACGCAAGCCGTATCTGACACAGTATCTTGGAATCGATCCGGATGAGATGACGATTGTACCATCAATTAAAAGCTACGTTCTGAATCGAGGCGACCGTTTCCTGATCTGCAGTGACGGAGTGACTGATATGGTGGATGATCAGACCATCTGCAATGATCTGGTAAGATATCAGGATCCGGAAGAGTGCGTAGAAATGCTAATCCAGGATGCACTTGATGGCGGCGGAAAAGATAATATCACAGCAATCGTGCTGGAAGTTTTGTAAATGAAAAAGTAACTGGAAATAAGAGATTCCCTAGATATTTATTGTAATCATAGCTTTCATTGGCATCACATATCAGTGTGTTGCCAATGAAAAAGCAAAAGATATGGATGGCATGAAGCTTATTTGAAAATGAATATAATTCCGAAGGATTGAAAACGAAGAGTATGAATTATGACGCAGATGGAAAGTTGAAATTTTATACAGAGTACGAGTACAATTCCAACGGAAATGAGATAAAATCGGTTCCTATACTCCGAATGGACAGATGGAGCCCGAACAGAGCAGATTTGCAAAAGAGAACGAGAGGAAGGAGACGAATGCAGATGGAAAATTTTGAAAATATCCGCCTGCCATGGCCTGATTGGAAGATCGTAAAATATCTTGGCGGTGGAGCATATGGAAAGGTTTATGAGATAGAAAGAGACCTCTTCGGAATCCGGGAAAAATCAGCGCTGAAAATCATTTCCAGACCGAAAGAAGCAAGCGAACTGGAAATGGATTATCAGAACGGATACGATCAAGAGAGTATCGCAGCAAAATATACGGAGATTCTTCAGGACTATTTCAAAGAATATAAGCTGATGAAAGAATTGCAGGGACAGTCAAACATCGTCAGCTGTGATGATTTTGCAATAGAAAAAAATTCAGATGGAATCGGTGGCAAAATCTATATCCGTATGGAGCTTCTGACACCGCTTCAGAAGGTGACAAAAGAACGACTTTTATCAGAAGAGGAAGTTATCAGGCTTGGAAAAGATATCTGTAAAGCACTAATCCTGTGTGAAAGCAGAAATATTATCCACAGAGATATCAAGCCGGATAATGTCATGATCTCAAAATTCGGTGACTTTAAGCTTGGAGACTTTGGTGTGTCAAAGGTTATGGGGCATACAACCGCCGGAACGATGACCGGAACCGAAGGCTATATTGCACCGGAAGTGCTGCATATGGAGAAATACGGAAAAGAAGTCGATATCTATTCGCTTGGAATCGTGATGTACTGGCTTTTAAATAACCGGAGAATGCCGTTTATCGGGGCAGATGAAAAGCTGACACCTTCCAAGGTAAGTGAAACATCCCTGCGAAGATATCATGGTGATAAAATTCCTGCACCGAAAAACGGAAGTGCAAGATTAAAACAGATCGTGTTAAAGGCATGCGAGTATTATCCGAAAGACCGTTTTTTGACAGCACAGGAAATGTATGATGCGCTGAATGCACTGGAAAGTGAAAAGCCAGCTGTGGATTTGATACCTATGGAGAAGCTTGAAAATACGGATGATGGAGGGAATGGAAGCGTAACTGTCGGAAGAAATGGAGCGTCTGGATTAGAGAGTGATTGGAACGGAGGCGGTCAGACGCAGGGAAATTCCTGGGGTAACACAGCAGAAACGATAGGTAAGCCGAAGCAGAAAATAGAAAGACAGTCAAATACTGCTCAGAGCATTTTTCAGCATAGTGAAGTGAAAAACGGTTTTAAAGTTACAATGCAAGATAATTTTAGTAAACCGAAGAAAATAGAAAAACAGTCAGATACTGGTCAGAACATTTTTCAGCATAGCGAAGTGAAAAACGGTTTTAAAGTTACAATGCAAGATAATTTTAGTATGAAAGAGCCGGAAGAAATTTCTTATGAAACGATTGGAATAAAAAACGTAAAATCAAAAGAGAAGAAAGCCCATTCGGAAAGTGATGAACAATATATGAGGGTATTTGGTGATGACCTTAGGAGGGATTCAGAATGGGGACTTACCCAGATTGAAGAAAAGAAAAAACCAGAAACTAATAAGAGATTTTATTTTTTTGAGAGTAAAGAACATAAAGAAAAGCGATTGTTTGATGACTGGATGAAAAAAAGTAAAGAGAAACTTTTGCCTAATCATAATATTGATAATTTTATCAGGCTCAATCCAGATTTTGCAAGACGATTATACTATGAAAAATGTCGGGAAAAGTATTTGTTAGATTATATGGAGAAGTTGAATCCAGAAGTAGTAAAAGAAATCAGGACTTCCGGAGAATAAGGAACATTTTCCTAACAGGAATGAGGAGAGAGACATATGGAAAATTTTGAAAATATCCGCCTGCCATGGCCAGAATGGGAGATTGTAAAATATCTTGGCGGTGGAGCATATGGAGTAGTTTATGAGATTGAGCGAAACATATCTGGAATTCAAGAGAAGGCGGCACTGAAAATTGTATCAAGACCGAAGGATAATAGCGAAATCGAGTCTTATTATGATAATGGATACGATGAAGCAAGTATTATTTCGTCTTATGAAAGTGAAATCCGGAATTATATAAAGGAATATAAGTTAATGAAGGAATTACAGGGACAGTCCAATATTGTCAGCTGTGATGATTTTAAAGTAGTTCCGCATGAAAATGGAATTGGTGGGGATATCTTTATCCGTATGGAACTGTTGACCTCACTTGCGCAAGTATTAAGAAAAAAGGAGAAGCTTTCTGAACAGGAGATTATAAAGCTTGGAAAAGATATTTCCCATGCACTGATCTTATGTGAAAGTAAAAATATTATTCACCGAGATATTAAGCCGGCAAATATTATGGTTTCTCAGTTTGGAGATTACAAACTGGGAGATTTTGGCGTATCTAAAATTATGGATCATACAACCTATGCAACTAAGATGGGAACACAGGAGTATCAAGCACCGGAAGTCGTACATATGGAAAAATACGGTCATACTGCAGATATCTATTCACTTGGAATTACACTTTACTGGCTTCTTAATAATCGGAGAATGCCATTTATCGATGCAAATGGAAAGATTACAGCAGAGCTGAAAGACGAAGCAATGGACAAACGTTACAGAGGTGAAAAGTTACCTGCACCGAAAAATGGAAGTGATGAACTGAAGCGGATTGTGCTAAAAGCCTGTGCATATCGACCAGAAAATCGGTATGCGTCTGCGCAGGAGATGTATGATGCGTTGGATAAGATTGGAATTGGATATTCGACAATATCATCTTCGAATCCAGTATATGGGCATCCGTCAGTATCATCTTTTGAAGATGACTGGATGGAAAGTGGAGAGACCGTAGGAAAAACTGTGGATGATTTGAGTGGTAGACAGACTGAGGGAAATTCCTGGGGTGGCGGCGGAACCATTGGTAGAACTATTGGTAAGCTAAAAGGAAATACGGAAAAGAAACAGAAAGAGGTTCAGGAAGAGCCTAAAACTGAAACTATTGGTGTCAAGAAAGCATATCAGCGACAGGAGAAAAAGGTAGAAGAGAAGAAGAAAATAACGTCGGAAAATAAACTGAAAAAAGTAAAAAAGACGAAGTTTGGATATATATGGAGTTTCTTAGTTATAGGATTTTGCGTTTTTTTAGCATATGAATTTTGGATTACTAAAGAAGGATTCGTAGTATTAGTGGACAAGGTTGCGGGATATGACCTAGGAGCTTATTATTTTTTTCACTTATCTTTTGCAGCAATTCTTTTTTTTATGGTGTTATTACAACTAATGACAAAAGAAGATCAAAAGAATATCGATGGATGTGCAGTTGTTTTAATGGGGGGAAGGCTGGCGCTGGTATTTTTGAATATTATTGGTTTTGGTGATTTGGGCATAAGTGTAAAGAGATTTGTGGTACTTTTGATTTTGGGATTCCTTTTTGTATGTTGGAAAGTAGGAACAGAGCTAATCAATTGTAGGTGTTATGACTATGAGCAACAATAGCAAGTAGAACGAAAATGGGAGAAGATACATATGGAAAATTTTGAACAAATCCACCTACCATGGAAAGATTGGAAAATCGTAAAGCGTCTCGGCGGCGGAGCATATGGAGAAGTTTATGAGATAGAAAGAAATATTTCAGGCGTGCAGGAAAAAGCGGCAGTGAAAATCGTATCCAGACCGAAAGATGATATTGAAATCGAAACTTATTATGATGAAGGCTACGACAAAGCAAGTATCGCAGCATCTTATGAGAAAGAGATTCAGAATTATGTGCAGGAATATACGCTGATGAAAAAACTGCAAGGGCAGACCAATATCGTCAGTTGTGATGATTTTACAGTTGTTCCGCATGACAATGGAATCGGTGGGGATGTGTTTATCCGAATGGAGTTGTTGACTTCGTTACAACAGAAATTAAAACAAAAAAAGCTTACAATATCCCAAATTGTTAAGCTTGGAAAAGATATTTCCAATGCTCTGATTTTATGTGAAAGGAAGAATATCATTCACCGTGATATTAAGCCTGCAAACATTATGGTTTCTGAGTTTGGAGATTACAAGCTTGGAGATTTTGGTGTATCAAAAATTATGGATCATACAACGTATGCAACAGCAATGGGAACGCCGGAGTATCAGGCACCAGAAATTGTACATATGGAAAAATACGGGCAGGCAGCAGATATTTATTCTCTGGGAATTATGCTTTACTGGCTTCTGAATGATCGAAAGATGCCGTTTGTTGATGTAGATGAACAGTTGACACCCGAACTGAAAATTAAAGCAATGGAAAGACGTTATAGAGGTGAAGCGTTACCTGTACCGAAACATGGAAGTGCAAAGCTGAAAAAGATTGTACTGAAAGCTTGTGAGTATCAACCGGAAGATCGTTATGCATTTGCGCAGGAATTGTATGATGCTCTGGATGCTCTGGAAAATGGAAAGACAACAAAAAACAATACGGTTCAAAAAAAATCCCGAACAAAAACAGAAAAGAAAGAAGTGTGGTCTGATGATGGTCGGACTGCCGTTAATTCATGGTCTGATGGTGGAGAAACAATTGGTACGCCTAGTGGATTAAAAGGATCGAAGAAACCGAGTGGAGGAAACCAGGAGGAACCGAAGACGATTGGACCGTGGTCAAAAGAAACGAAAGAGTCCAAACAACCAAAACAATCAAAAAAAGGAACAGACGAAAAAGTTGTGGTTGACGAAGAGAAGAGAAAACCACAAAGTGGTCTGGCGGAGTATGGCTATGATTCCAGAGAACAATTGACTGGGTTTGGTTTTGTCTGGTATGTGCTAACGGCAACGGGATATCTGTATTTAATCTATGTAATTAAGATGAGTAAGCTGGAAGGAACCGGAGCGATAGTAGGGGAAATAGTATTGCTTCTACTTGCTATATGTTCTTTTATAACGATGGCACGAAATAATTTGGGGGAGAAATATGCAAATTTTACAGGAATAATCTGGATTATAAAAATGATAGGAGATTATTGTTCGATACTAGTCGGGCTTATTATCGTGGAAATTACTATGTTAGAGAACCATCCAACTATTCAATGTTTGGCAGTATTTGGCTCAATTTTTTTACCAATAGTTTTGCTAGCCAAGATTTATTCATGGTCATGGAAGATAAAATAATAAAAGAAGAATTGTATGAAGTGAGGGGATGTACATATGGAAAACTTTGAAAACATCTGTTTACCATGGCGGGACTGGAAGATCGTAAAGGATCTCGGCGGTGGTGCATACGGAAGAGTATATGAAATTGAAAGAACGATTTCCGGGATTCAGGAGAAGGC
>OLOG01000541.1_pt1 | contig 33217 bp, 25 predicted proteins | sample 1672351 | NCBI WGS metagenome assembly OLOG01 (sample SAMEA3136674, study PRJEB25190) | human gut metagenome | biome: human gut; feature: human-associated habitat; material: faeces | place: Austria | collected 2013 | reverse complement strand
AGTATACAGGTAAATCCACGTTGCTACAAATGTGAGGTCACTTCATATTATCTATAATATAAAAAGTATGTTTTATTATTTTTTCATATAAAGTTCTGATAAAATACAGAAACCTCTATCACGCTTTCTTTTTATTGCATGATAGAGGTTTCCAATTACATACTATTCATTTCACATTTTGTTACAAAATAAAGATTATTACTGTACCAATTCCGGATTGGACACACTGACTTTATGGTCATACCATTTACCCTTTGTTCCAATCAATGCCAGATCAAATTCATCGTCCAGTGTCGGTACCGGTACGTCAAAGGAATATACTTCCTTTGGCGCGGAACCATCAGAATAAGTAATCTCTGTTGTCTCTGACGGATCAATCAGATCTGCCCCGTCTTTCTGTGCATCTTCTGCTGAGCCTAAGAATAACTGTACGATATTTTTAGAATTCAATGTAATATGTACTGTCATCTTACCATCTTTAACAGTCAGCGTTGCTTTTCCGTCATTATAGTCCGGATTCTCGTGGAACATACCGCTGTCTGTATTAAAATCTACCTTATAAGTTCCATCTTCCAGCTCAGGCTCCTTCGCATCTTTGCTGTCAGTCTTTGCTTCTGACGCATCATCTTTGGAAGCTTCTGTTTTTGTGTCATCTTTCTTATCCGTATTACTTCCGCATCCGGCAAGCATTGTCATTGCCATACTGGCGGAAAGTAATAAAACTAATAATTTCTTTTTTAACATGTCCATTCTCTCTTTTCTAATTATTTTTCTTTATAATTGTACTCTGAAAATCTGACCTGTCAACTATTTAGCTTCAATTGCAGCTTTTGTATGTGCTACATAAATCTGCTGAATTGCATCAATCTCTCCAAGACCTGCAATCTGTGATTCTACACTGTCAAATGCTTTTGACGCTTCAAACTGGCTCTTCCATGAATCATCATCGTCTCCTGCCATATCATTGTTCGCATGATCTCCTGCAACAACCATCAGTGGACGAAGGATTACTTTCTTATATCCGGCCTCTTTGATTTTCTCAATGACTGCCTGACACTCTGTATCTTCCGGCTCACCTTCTACCGTTCCGATAAATACATTCTTATATCCAAGCTGCTCCATCTGTGCCTGCATCTGATCATAACTTACATTTGCAACGTGTGAAGTTCCATGTCCCATGAATACAAATGCGGTTCCATCTTCGGCTGCTGCATCAATGCTGTCATAGTTTGCTGTCTTAACTGCTTCGTCTGTGATTGCTTTTGCAACTGCTTCTTTGTCTGCATTGATAACTGTTGCATCTGCTCCAACTTCGCCGAGAAGAGGCTCAGCAATCTTTACAGATTCAAATTTATCTTTATATTTTTCCACTGTCTCTGATAACTCATCATACTCTGCACCATGCATCAGATGTGTCGGCTGAACAACAAGGTTTTTAACTCCATTGTCTACTGCACGCTCCAGTGCCTGCTCCATGTTGTCAATCTTCTCATCATCACGGGCCTGTACGTGATTGATGATGATCTGAGCTGTAAATGCTCTTCTTACTGACCAGTCTGGATTAGCAGCCTGAAGTGCTTTCTCAATTCCACCGATGTCTTTTGCGCGGCTGTCATTGAATGATGTACCGAAACTTACAACAAGAAGTTCATTCTCACCAATCTCGTCCTGATTTAACGGATCATCTTTCGAAGCGTCACCTGTATCTCTTCCGAAGTAATCAGAATCTGCGTTCTCACCTTCTACTAATTCTTTTTGGGCATCTGTTAATGCGTCCCAGGCTTCCTTAGCTTCTTTGCACTGTTCATCTGTCTTGTCAGTTCTCTCCTGAACATAGATATCATCAATCAGTTTTGCCACCTTGTCTGCTGCCACCTGATCGCTGTCCTCCTTCGTATCCTCTGTCTTTGCATCACTCTTTGCGTCAGAACTTCCTGAATTTCCTCCACATCCTGCAAGCAGAGACATACTCATAGCTGCAGTAAGTAATACGACTACCAATTTTTTCTTCATCTTTCCATCCTCCATTTTTTCTAAGATACAAAATAATTTTCCCGGAGGTTTCTTATTACATTCATATAATAAAAAATCCCTGCCATTAAAAAATGAACAGAGAGTACGCAAAACAAACTATTGACGAAATTATCTTCCTTCCGTCAAATAGCCTTTCTATGTATTTCGTACTGCCAGTTCCTCGTGGCCTGAACAAATATGTTCCTGTACTGTGAAAGGCAGGTATCCCGGCTTATTGCTCAGGCGCTCTAAAATCAGCCTTCCCGGTCTCCCAGTGGCATGTAGGATTCAAAGCTCGCAAAATACGGTGACGAGTTCGTACAGGATTCACACCTGTTTCCCTTTTCATCAGCCAGATAAATAACTTTTTATAATATCTTTCTCTGACTGACACCTCACACATTTTTTATTCTTTTGTATCTTTAACTATTACTTTTACAATCTAACACATCTGATAATTACTGTCAATACATCAGCCTGTCAGACTGTATTCCATATTGGTTTCTCACTTCCATTACGGTCGGGATAAAATCCGGTCGATTTCTCTGGAAGCCTCACTCTTTGTCAGTGTATGTATGTCCATTTCCATAGAAATATTCTTCTGTTGCATAAGTCTTGTGAGAAATGCGATCTGTTTTGCGGTTATCGGTTCTTTTTTCTTCACCTTATATGCCAAGGGCTGTGGTTTAAAAACCTTCGGTTCCTTTTCCTCATAAAAATGCGCCATAGACTGATACAGTTTTGCGGTTGCCAGAGCATCATGATATGCCCGGTGCGCCGCCGCATTTTCGATATGATAGTATTCGCAAAGTGCGCCAAGCTTTCTGGATGGAAGGTCTGCATGAACAACTTTGGCAATCTTAAGTGTATCAATTCCCATATGATCATAGGTGTAACCAAGTTCTTTTGCTTTTGTCTTCACAAAGCTGAAGTCGAACTGCACATTATGTCCGATCAGCGTATCCTGTTCGCAGAATTCAAGGAACTCCGGCAATACTTCGCCGCAGTTCCCTGCTCCTTCTACCATATCATTTGTAATTCCGGTCAGTTGCGTAATCATCGGAGGTATCCCAGCCTCCGGTTCGATAAAACGAATAAAACGGTCAACAACTTTTCCTTCCCGTACTTTCAATGCACCAATCTCAATAATCTCATTGTGCTCCGGGCTAAGTCCAGTCGTCTCTATGTCAAATGCAACATATGATTTTAACATCTTACTTGTCCGTCTCTTTCTCATCCATTGCTCTTACTTTGTCATTTGCATACAATACGCCGCGCATACAGCCATTGCCTTTCACATCTGGATAACCTTCCTCATTATAACAGACTGTAATCACACAGCCATTGCGACAACCAGTACAAGTAAATTTCAAATCTGACATTTTCTCTTCCTCCCCCGCGCCTTTGCGGACTGATGCATGATTCATTTTTTTCGCTACCCACGGATTTTTTTGTGCTATGCACTTCTTCAATCCTTAATATTACTAGTATAACATTTTGTTCATTTCTTAACAATGTACATATCTACCCATTTTGTCTATATTTACAAATTATTTTTCGTATTTTTATCTAAAATAGACAATGATTTTTCTTGTTTTTAATATTATACTGTACTTTAGATAAAAAGGTTAATTATTTTAAAAGGAGAGGTAATCATGAACGAAGTATTGAATAACATTTATACTCGAAGATCTATTCGTAAATTCAAAGAGCAGGACGTTCCAAAGGATCTCGTAGATGAGATTGTCAAAGCAGGAACTTACGCTCCAAGCGGCAAGAACTTACAGACATACCGATTCTATGTAATGCAGAATGCAGATTCTATTAAGAGTCTTCAGGATGTTGTAGCAAAGGGAATGGAGAACCCTGCTTACACATTATACGGAGCAAAGACAATTGTACTTGTTGCATGTGAGAAAGAAGCTGTCAACGGAGTCAGCGACTGCTCATGCGCGATTGAAAATATGCTTCTTGCAGCACACTCACTTGGACTTGGTGCATGCTGGATCAACCAGTTAAAATACTGTGGAGACAAAGTAGAAGTTGCTGATTACCTGGAAGGTCTTGGAATTGACAAAGACATGCAGGTTGTCGGAATGGTAGGAATGGGATATCCTGATGAAGAGCGCGAGGCTGCTAAGAGACAGGACGATCTTGTTACATATTTGAATTAGTTTTAGTTTCTTTGCATATAGAAATGGAGAGTGGTTTTATTCCACTCTCCATTTTCTTATTATCATACCATTGATATGTTTTCATTTTCTAAAATTCAAGAATGCCTCGACAATCTATAATTCTACAGATATGTTCTGCTTTTCTATTCCATGTTTTTCGGCATAACCGGTCAGGAATAATGTCAACGCTCCATCTCCCGTTACATTGCAGGCTGTTCCGAAGCTATCCTGAAGTGCGAAGATTGCAAGCATCAACGCTGTACCATCATCACCAAATCCAAGAACGCCTGTAATGAGTCCCAATGATGCCATTACCGTTCCTCCCGGAACTCCAGGGGCTCCAATGGCGAAAATCGCAAGCAGGACGCAGAACAGTACCAATGTCTGAATATCCGGTAATGTTCCATATAATACCTTGGACACGATCATACAGAAAAATACTTCTGTCAATACGGATCCGCACAGATGGATATTTGCAAACAACGGCACACCAAAATCCACCATATCTTCTCTTAAAACTTTGGATTTTCTCGCACACCGAAGCGCAACTGCAAGTGTTGCTGCAGACGACATCGTTCCAACTGCTGTAATATAAGCCGGTCCATAATGCTTTACAACTTCAATTGGATTCTTTCCAGAATAGACTCCTGCTACAACATACAGCACTGTCAGCCAGATATAATGTCCGATCATAACGATTACGACTGCACTGACAAATACCGGAAGCTGCTTTGTAATAGTTCCATCATATGATAAACAAGTGAATGTAAATGCAATAAACACTGGAAGAATTGGAATAATAATCTTTGACACAATCGCAAGTACAATATTTTGGAACTCATCTAAAATAGTAATGATCGTCTTTGCTTTTGTCCAGATTGCCGCAAGTCCGATTAAAATGGAAAATGCAAGAGCACTCATGACATTCATAATCTGCGGAATAGTCAGACCAAAAACATCTTCCGGCAATTCTTTTAAGCCTTCAATCTCTGACACAACCGGAAGATTCGGAATAATTGCATATCCAGCTCCCATAGAAAGAAGTGCTGCCAGTACGGACGACGTATATGCAACCATAAGTGCAACTCCAAGCATACGTGACGCATTATTTCCAAGCTTTGTAATAGACGGTGCAATAAATCCGATGACAATTAACGGTACTACAAAGTTAATGACCTGTCCCAGAATATTCTTTAATGGGACAACAACACTCATTACATTTTCCGGGAAAATCTGTCCAAAGATAATTCCAATAACAATACCAATCAATAATTTCACCGGAAGACTGCTAAATATTTTTTTCATACCCTACCTCACTCATTCTTCATGCTTAATAAATTTCTTCTATGTATAAATCATTCTACTTTTATCCCAATAAAGAAATTTATTAGTTGAAAATATTATGTTTATTATACAGTTGTCAAATATGTTTTGTCTACTTTTATCTTAGAAAAAGCAATTTCTTATCATAGAAAAAAGGCATATCCTTTCGGATATGCCTTAAAATCAACGTGCGCGAGAAGATTCGAACTCCCGACCTTCTGGTCCGTAGCCAGACGCTCTATCCAGCTGAGCTACGCGCACATTACTGTGTTCCGTTTCTCTTGTGTCCCTCACAGCAAAATCTATTATAGCGTAGGTCCCCCTGGTTGTCAACAAGTTTTTTCAACTTTTTCAAACTTTTTTCACTGGAATTTTTCCACTCTTTTTTCTCTCCAGCACATTTGCCACCATCGTGATTGCAAATGCACATCCCATTGCAGCAATCATAGCCACTGCAAATGCCGGGCCTTTTCCTTCATTTGCCATAAACGGAGCAAGCACTGCCGGCACATAAGCGGTTCCTTTTACATTGAACAGTCCTACGATTGCTCCACCTACAGTTGCACTTGCCAGCGCTCCGGCAAAGACAATCTTGTTTGAGAACATGAATGGATAAGACGCCTCCACAAATGTTCCAAAACAGATATTGATAATGCAGCCTGGAAGTGCTACAGCCGCCTCACCTTTCTGCTTCGGCAGAATAATGTTAGCAAGTGTGATTCCTGCAGATACCATGACAAGTCCTGTCATATCAATAGCTCCAAGGAAACTAAATCCCATTTCTTCCATTTCCAATAGTACAATCGGAAGAATTGCCGCATGGTACACACCTCCAATAATTGCCGGCCAGATCAGAAGTCCTGCTACCGCCCCTGCAAGGAGGGCATTGTAATCAATACACATGTTGATCAGAGAACAGATACCATTTCCAATCCATAATGCTACAGGTGCAATAAGGAATTTTCCCACCAATCCAGCTGCCAGTCCACCAAGACCTCCCGAAGCAATATTAACTGTCGTACCCGGCACATTGTGACGGAAACAGAACACACTGATATAGTAAGCAAGTACACCTGCCAGGATTCCGATGATCAGTCCTCCCAGTATTCCTCCATCCACTGCCAGAATGCCGGCTACAATACCTGCAACAACTCCCACCTCATCAAGACCGGAAACCTGCTTAGCTGCAATTGCACAAATAACGATTGGAATTGAATTTACAAGTGTATCAAATACATCTGACAGACTTCCATATCCTGGAATCTTGCTACACGCCAGGCAAAGTGCCATGGCAATAAATGCCGGAAGGCTTGTCATCATAATTCCGCGGAAATTAATGCGCTTCCATATATTTCCTTCTGCTTTTGATGCTGCATTTTCTCCTGTATTACCAATGACTGGCATATATTTAATTTTCCAGTATTTTGCAAGTGCTGTCGTAAATGCAACGGCTCTTGTACGATTCGTTGTTCCTGTTGTTCCAGATGCTGACAGAACATTACATCCCATGTTCTGCGTGAGCGCGACACCACTTCCGCCCGTTCCGGCCATCGGAATCTTCGTTCTTGCGCAGGCCTCCATTGCCTGTCTGTTAGCCCCGTCCGGACTGGCACTGACAAACATTACACCTTCAATTTCACCGTCATCAATCTTCTTCGCAAGTTTTGCGTCCACCTTTTCCGCTTCTACATTAACCTCTGTTAAAGTCCCCTGAAATACTGCCTGTACTTCTGTTCCATTCCATGTATATAAAGTTGCCGGACTGTCCGGTCCCACATTATCCAGACTGCCAGATGCCAGTACATACTGTACAAATGTGATCTCCATGTCTGCAGCCGTTGTCTGTCCGCATATTTCTTTCATCATTGCCGGCAGATTGTTCCCACCTTGCTTATATAGATTTCCACCACTGCTTCCTATAAATGCAATCTTTTTTCCCATTCCTTTATGTCCTTTCAGATTAAATCATATCATCATGCTACCTTGCTAACATGGTAGCGTGCTAAAGCAATGAAATAAGCTTACCATTTTCGAATGTATTTGTAAAGAGGAAAATATTATGCTACTATAAATATCTGGATTATTAAAACTATTATTTTAACGCAACATGAAAAAGGAAGAAACACTATGACTAAAAAGATTGCTGTAATAAATGATTTATCCGGATTTGGCCGTTGCTCACTGACAGCCGCAATTTCCGTCATCTCAGCCATGGGAATTCAAGCCTGTCCGCTTCCAACCGCAATTTTAACCGCGCAGACCGGATATCCGCACTATTACCTCGATGACTATACAGATAAAATGGATATTTACCGCCAGGAATGGCAGAAAATGGGACAGCATTTCGACGGTATCTACACCGGATTCGTCGCAAGCGAAGCACAAATTGATCAGATATTCCATTTCATAGATACATTTTATACATCAGATACATTTCTTCTCGTGGATCCGGTCATGGGAGATGATGGTATAAAGTACGATATGTTTACACCGAAGTTACTGGAAAAAATGAATGCGCTGGTCGGGGAAGCGGATATTATCACTCCTAATCTGACAGAGCTCTGCCTTCTGACTGATGCAGATTACGATGCAATCATAGATATTGCAGATACTCGTATTCTCATCGATGTGATTGGTGAATTAGCCTCCACACTTCTGCCACCGGATTCTGATAATTCAAATACATTGGATAGCAGGCAGACTTCCAAAAAAGAAAAAGAGATTATTGTAACCGGCATTCATTGTAAGAATGAACATGGGCAGCAAATGATGGGAAATCTGTACGTTTCCAAAGACACTCGAAAATTATTCGCATTTCCACATGTCGGAGGCAGTTATTCCGGAACCGGAGACCTCTTCGCTTCCTGCATTGCAGCCGGAAAGTGTCGTGGCGATGGTATTCCAGAACTGATCCAGTTATCCGGAACATTTTTAGAACAGGCAATCAAAGATTCCGCCGAAGAAAATATACCTTATCCAGACGGAACAAACTATGAAAAATATTTGTATATGTTGATAAAAAAATAGAGTCCTGACACTCTGAAAAAATTAGGCAAGTGTCGCCGTTAATCAAAGATGGGGACGTAACATTTTAAAATTTAAAATGTTACGCCCCCGATTTACTATTTTTTCTCTGATATCACCAGTCCCATGTCGTAGTCAGGTTACAGTTCCTACATATTGTAGAACTATAACATATGTATATGCATACTGTTATTTTCTCAAATGTATAAAAAATTTTGCAAATTGTTTTTCTCTATGTTATAATGGCGTCATGCAGCGATGGTCGAGTTGGCTGATGGCATCTGCCTCGAAAGCAGAAGAACCGCAAGGTTCCGGGGGTTCAAATCCCTCTCGCTGCGTTTTCTTTTTTGGCAACGGATTTGGATACATAATCCAAATTCATTGCTTTTTTTGTTCTTTATAGTTCTTTCAAGAATGCCTCTGCATTCTTGCTGCGAGGTGCGCGTCATGCAATTGCATGACATACTTCTACTGCGCACCTCTGCAATCCTGCCGGAGGCTATATCAGATTTTCATCAGATTTTCTTAAGAAATTTTAGAAACATTTCCATTTTCTGACACAAGGCATTCACAATTCTCCATTATAATGAACTTATCAATTGAAGAAGACGGTAGTCGTACTTGCAGAAAAGCCAGACATGGCAAATGTACACTATGCCCTCCAAAATGTCGGCTTACTGCTCACAATTAGGTATGATTACCGGACTTCGCCTAACAACAATTAAAATTTACATAGATAAAATGTTCAAACCCTTTTAAAAAAGAACCAGCACTTTCAAAAGTGTTGGTTCTTTTTTTATTCCTGTCTTTTACTGCTCTCTGAATGTAATCTCTCCTGTAGAGGCATCCATGCCCTCCACAATTGCAAGCGATTCCAGATGATATCCAAGATTACGAATCACTGTTCCCCCACTCTGGAAGCCTTTCTCAATCGCGATTCCGATTCCCTCTACAGTTCCTCCTGCAGCTTTCACGATCTGGATCAATCCCTGAAGTGCACAGCCATTTGCCAGAAAATCATCGATAATCAGTACATGATCGTCCTCACTTAAGAATTTCTTTGCAACGATTACCTGATTCTTGCATTTGTGGGTAAATGACTCGACTTCTGCCGTATACATCTCGCCTTCGATATTAATGCTTTTTGTTTTTTTAGCAAATACAACCGGAACCCCGAAATGCTGTGCTACAACACAGGCGATTCCGATTCCAGAGGCCTCAATAGTAAGAATCTTGTTAATTGGTCTGTCCGCAAATCTTTTCTTGAATTCAGCACCCATCTGATCAAATAATTCTATATCCATCTGATGATTCAGGAAACTGTCCACCTTTAATACATTTCCCTCTTTTACGATTCCATCTTTTACAATTCTTTCCTCTAAAAAGTTCATCACAGATTACTCCTTTGTTCCATTTCTGTTCATTTGGAAATTATTATACTCCTTTTTGATGGAAAATGCATTATAAATTTTGCAATAGAAACAATAGTGTGCAGTGCAATCGAAAACTTTATTCCCCCGATAACAGAATATGAATAATTGCTATTATTAACAGTAAAACGGACAGCTCAATTGATATGCTGTCCGTTTTACTGTTAACAATTTTGGTATTTTCTCTACCCTGCGAATCTCAATGCATCCACCGGCTTTTTCTTGGCTGCCTTATTCGCCGGATACAATCCGAATACAATCCCGATCAGTACGGAAAATGCAATGGCTATTCCTACAACTCCTCCTGACATGGTATATATTATATCTGCGCTGTTAATCGCGGATATCACCTGCAGCACCGTCCACGATAAAACAATTCCAAGGAAACAGCCCATGAGACTGAGCATCATTGCCTCTATCAGAAACTGCAACATAATTGCGCTTCGATTTGCTCCAATTGCCTTTCGGATTCCAATCTCTCTTGTCCTCTCTGTCACGGATACAAGCATAATATTCATAATTCCGATTCCACCGACAAGAAGTGAAATTCCGGCAATTCCGCCAAGCATCAGCTGCAAAGTCTGGTTGACGCTTGCCATGGTCTCCATAACCGTAGACTGGTTCATCACGGTAAATGCGTCCTCATCTTGGGAAAATCTCTGCATCATTGCCTGAGTAATTACATTTTCTGCTTCATCTAAAGACTCCTCGCTTGTTGCTGACACGCAGAAGCTGGTCACTTCCGAAGAAACATCACTTGCAAGACGCACAAGAGAAGTATACGGAATATAGGCTTCATAATTTTCCGTCGTTGTGGAATCATTTTCATCGGCTTTTAACACTCCGATAATCTGATAATCTACACCGTCCAAAGAAATGTTTTCGCCTACTACGTTCATACGCCCCATAACCTGAGTTGCAAGTCCCGCATTAATGACTACAACATTTGTATGATTCTCAATATCTGTCTTTTTCAAAAAGCGGCCGGAATATAACTCAAGTCCTTGAATCTCTGCATATGAACCTGTTGTTCCATAGATATTTGCTGTCTCTTCAGAATATGTGCTGTAAGCTGTCACACTGCTGGCCGCCACCGGCGCTGCCTTTGCAATCTCGTCATTTTCCGTAAGTGCTTCCACATCGTCAAGCTTCATCGGATTCCCCTTATCGTCCTGGATACTCACCGTCAAAAGATTACTTCCCATGCTGGCAATCTGATTATTGACAGAATCTGTCGTTCCGCCTGCCAGCGACACAAGAACTACCAGAGACATGACTCCGATAATGATTCCAAGCATTGTAAGAAACGAACGCATTTTATTGGAAAGAACCGCCTTCCACGCCATTTTTACTGACTGAAGAATCATAATTCCACCTCCTCAAGCGTCCCGTCCAGAATGTGAATACTTCTAGATGCCTGCTTTGCTACGGACGGATCGTGGGTGATAAGCACAATGGTGTGCCCCTGCTCATGCAGTTCATGGAAAATGTCCATAATTTCCCGTCCGGTGGCGGAGTCCAGATTTCCTGTTGGCTCATCCGCAAGGAACAGTGACGGACGAGTGGCAATGGCTCTCGCGATTGCCACTCTCTGCTGCTGTCCACCGGAGAGTTCACCCGGCCGGTGTTTCTCTCTGCCTTCCAGTTTCACTCTTTTTAATGCCTCATATACCCGCTCTTTCCGCTCTTCTTTCGGAACTTTCTGATAGATCATTGGAAGTTCTACATTTTCTGCTGCTGTCATATTTCCAATAAGATTAAAACTCTGAAAAATAAATCCAAGCTTTCGGCTTCGCACCTGGGCAAGTTCCCGCTCAGAATAATTTTCAATCGGCTGACCATCTAGAAGATACTGTCCATCGTCCGCTGTATCCAGACATCCAATGATGTTCATCATCGTTGACTTTCCACTTCCGGAAGGTCCGATGATACTAACAAATTCTCCTTCTTTAATATGCATATTTGCGTGATCTAATGCATGTACTGTGGTGTCCCCGATTTGATAAATTTTTGATACATCTTTTAATATAATCATCTGTCCTGCTCCTTTTTGTTCTGTAACTGTTCCATATGACTGCGCGCCGCCCAATGCCACGGCAACTATCTCACATCTGACATAATCCTGTCATTGAAAGCAGGCTGTTACTTACTTGGCGCACCTCCGTCTCCACCTGGGCCTCCGCCTGACGGAGCCTGACCACCGGATGGTGCTTCACTACCGTTCATATCCGGCATACTATCCTGTCTGTCCATACCTCCCGGCATATTTTGCCCAGAACTTGTGTCCGAACTTTCTGCTTTCAGATAATAAACCGTGTCTCCTTCTTCCAGCCCGCTTGTAATCTCTACCTGACTGCCATTGGAAATACCAGTCTCCACTTCTACTTCACCGCTCAAGTTTCCGTCACTGTCTTTCTTTGTATAGACAAATGTACTGTCACCCTTTTCCTGAAGAGCATCCACTGGAATCAACACTGCATCTTCCGCTTCATTTACATGGATTGTTGCAGACGCACTCATACCAAGCAGCATATCCTCGGTTTTTTCAAATGTGATGGTAACCGGATATTTTGTACTGCTGTTACCACTTGAAGCCTCGTTGGAGACTTCTGTAATAGTGCCTTCAAATTCCTGTCCATCCAATGCATCTAATGTGACTGTTGCCGTCTGCCCTTCTTTTACCGAAAGAATATCCAACTCATCTACATTGATAGATACGGAAGCCTCAGTTGCACTTGCGATAGAAAATGCTGCGGTCTCATACAGGCTGTAATCAGAAGTCCCGATTGTTCCTGAAGAATCAGAACCTGATGAAGCTGCACTTGCGGAACCTGAACTTGCAGAACCCGAACTTGCAGAACCTGCATTTCCACTACCAGCTGTGCCGGAAGCACTTCCTGATGCACTGCTTTCGGACACTCCTGCTGCACTGCTGTCGGAAGTTCCACTCTGACTTCCGGTACTTCCCGTGATTGCAGATACCCCACTGGACGCCGCACCTGCTGCCACGCTTCCCGACGTTCCTTCTCCTGAAGCAGTCTTGGAAAACTTTGCCTTAATCTGTAAAATGCTTTCCCCCGCGTCACTTTCTACGACCTGGCTTGTTACATCTGCTCCTTTGACCACTGGCAAGATACTGTCAGAAAATTCATATCCTTCTTTTGCTGTCAGTCTGATATCTGCAGTATACGATGTGCCAGACTGGAACTTATCTTTCGAAAGATTCCAGGAAATTGTTCCTGTATACTGAGCCGTCTCAGCAATTTCAGTTTGTGGTGTACCTCCAGTTACCGGTGCTTCCACTTCAACGCTGCACTCGCTGATTGTAATAATGCTTTCTGCCCCAGTTCCATCTTCACTCAAATACTCAACACTATCTTTTACATCTGTATTTACAGCTGCGCCTGTACTTGTAGTTGCTGTAAGATATGTAAGACCTGCTGCCATGCTGCTTGACGTATTTTTCCCTGTACTTGCTGACGTTGTTTTAATAACTGAACTTGCACCATCTGTAGAAACTGTGGCAACTGTCGTATCTGCCGATGCCACGGTATTCGTATTACTGTTTCCTGCTGCACTGCTGCTTGTGCTGCTCTCAGAACTTTTCGTCAATTCCGTATCAGCCTGTACATTTACACTGCTGATCGTTCCTGCACAGGTCGCCGTAATTGCCTGACTTTCCAAGAGACTTTCCAACGCTGTTTTTGCCTCAGTCAGATCTGAAAGCTGTCCGTTCAGCACCTTCGCTTCCAGATATTCCGTCGTACCTTCCTCATCTGCTTCGTCAGACAAAGCATCGATATTCTCTTCCACGGTCTCGATATTTTCCTTCACTTCCAGAAGCTCACTGGCAATGGAAGCTTCATCCAAAGTTGCCAGAACCTGCCCTTCTGTCACGGTATCACCACTTGTCACCAGCACTTCTTTTACCTTCACACCGGTAGGCACCACCACATCTGTGGCGGTGCCATTTTCCAGTGTCCCGGTTCCTACAACTGTCGTGCTGATGCTTCCTTTCTCGGCCTCTGCAGATTGTACAGTCTCCTGACTTTCAGATTTATCTGCTCCTTTACTGTAAACGGCAAATCCAGCTGCTGCCAGTACTACCACACAAACTCCTCCTGCAATGCCTCGTCGAATCATCTTTTTATTCATGATACACTCCTTTTTATCATACATTTCTAAGCTTTATATCTCTAAAATTCTTCCCCGTCTGCTCTTATATCCAGACATAATCTCTGAATTTCAAAGCGATTATTTTTCTACAGTCCTGACGGGCGCTCTACTTCATAGTCAGACCAGCTTGTAGTTGCTGATGCACCGGAAACATCGGCTGTTGTCTTGTAACTGTTTACTGTGATGGTGTAATCACTTGTTCCATCTACATAAACTGTTCCGTCAGAGCCTTTGATTGTAACGGTATTGCCATCTGCATCAACGATTGTACCTGAATTCTGTAGTTCACTCAAAGTACTGTCACCTGTAACTGTCCATGTACATCCATCTCCAACGTAAAGATTACAATATCCATCTCCGCCACTTCCTGCATAAGTCTCATCATCTGTCACTGCACCTGTAAGAGAACTTCCATCTGTCATATAGAAATCGAGCTGGCTTATACTGTCCCAGATAATGTCACCTTTCATTTCCTGCTTCATTGCTGTAAATGTGCAATCCGCTCCATTTTCACCGGTTGTTCCCCATCCCCTTTGGTTGTCGTTGCCAGTGCAGCGAAGGAAGAAATCATTATCATCAGCATAAGTAATATCTACGTCAGAAAGTGTAAATGTAGACTCTGTGTTTGTTGTGTAGAACATACCGCCATTTTTAGCTGTGAGCGTTCCACCATTCATTTCAAATGTACTGTTTCCGACCTCAGAGTCACCGGACATACTCTGGTATAAGATTACATTCCATGTGCAGTCATTCTGTTCGTTATCACTCATATTTCCTGTCAGATCACATTCGAACAGGCGAAGAGAATTCAGTCCTTCAATGCAAACTACTTCTGAACCGTTAGCTGTCAATGTGGCATCATGAACTGCAATATCAGCAGTTGAATAAACTGCCGGTGAACCCGTGCCGTTGGAAGTATAAGTTCCACCGTCTACAACCATTGTTCCGCCGCCTCTGTCACTTCGGATTGCCGCTGATGATTCCCCTTTTGTTGTTGCTGTCAGATCCCACGCATATAATATTCCGCCACCTGCTGCATGGATACCTCCAGATGTATCACCTTTTGTAGAAATGGTCGTATCTGCCGCATAGACTGTTCCATTGTTGTATGCAAAGATTCCCGCTGCTCCGTTGGCATCGGTCTCAATCGTACTGCCGGAAATATTCAATGTTCCATCACTTTCCAGAACGGCTGCACCGACTCCGTAAAAGCTGGAAGAATCTCCGCCCTGGCTGTCAGAAGAATCTCTTGTCACTGTAAAGTCACTTAAGTTTACCGTTGCACCTTCGTAAACATGAATCGCATTCTCGTCTGCCCCTTCAGACTTTACAGTTTTGCCAGACTCCTCTGTATCTTCTGTGTACTCATTGACTGCTGTATAGCTTGTCGGAACTTCGGACTGTCCGCCTCCCTGCATTCCAGAGGAAATGACTTTGATACTCTCAACCTTTCCGTTATCGTCAAATGTTACGGCCACAATGTCACCCTCAGAAATATCAGAAAGTTCGATATCTTCCTCTTCGCTTTGCTGGTCACCACCAGGGGCGCTGCCTCCGTTATTATCTCCGCCAGGGGCACCGCCTCCATTATTTTCTCCGCTTGGAGCGCCACCATTGCTATTGGAACTGTTACTGTCATCAGTAGTATTGTTGTCATCAGAGGCATTGTTGTCACCGGAAGCATTATTATCATCCGGTTTTTCCGGTGGGGTTCCTCCATTATCGTCACCACTTGGTGCTTCGCCACTTGGTGCTCCACCATGACCGCCACCCATATTTTCTTTTGTAATAGTTGTATCATCAGAAATTGTAATCTCTTTTTCTTCTCCTGTCAGATTGATCATGGACGGTGCTTCGCCTCCCGGTACTTCGCCAGGGCCGCCGTTACTGTCTGTGCTGTCTGGACTATCTGTGCTGTCTGGACTATCTGTGCTGTCTGGACTATCTGAGTTGTTCTTGCTATCTGAAGAATTGTTATCATCAGATTTCTGATCCTGTTCCTTCATCGTACCAACATCAATTGTCAGGCTGTCTTCACTGACTTCTGTAACCTCACCATAGATTGTTCCGGAATCTTCAGAAGTTGTTGTCTTCTGTCCACAACCTCCAAGTAATGATGCCCCCAGTACCATACCTAACGTAATTGCTACGTAATTTCGTTTCATAATCTATTCTCCTTCCTGAAATATCAATTCAAGAATGCCTCGGCATTCTTGCTGCGAGGTGCGCGTCATGCAATTGCATGACATACTTCTACTGCGCACCTCTGCAAGTCTACACTCCGTTTCGGTCGGCGCAAAACCATTGTCCACCGGACAATGTGCGCCCTGCTGGAGTCGATCCTCCAGCTGATATAATTTGTATTTGTTTTTGTTTACAGGTATGAGTATAGATGGGAAACTTTAAATGAACCTAAAAAGAACTTAAGAAAATTGTGAAGGATTTGTGTCTTTGAAAATCTTAAAAAAAGGAAAACTAAACTGTCTGGTTTAGATTTCCTTTTTACAAAACATTATATTCTCTTTGCTGCAATATTTTATTATCATTACGTTAAAAATGCCCGGTCATCTCACAGCACCACTGTCATGCACATGGACTTTCCGTCCTCGCTTTTTGCCGTAATCTTTCCTTTATGACTTTCTACAATTGCCTTTGCTATGGACAACCCGATTCCATATCCCCCGGTCTCACTGTTTCTGGATTCGTCGAATCGGTAAAAACGGTCGAACATATGCGAAATATTTTTCTGATCTACACGCTCTGCTGTGTTATAGACCCTCAGCTGGAGATTTTTCCCCACTTTCCCGAATTTCACCGAGATTTTTCCACCTTCCGGCGAATATTTCAGCGCGTTATCCAACAAAATGGAAAATAACCGCTGAATGCTCTTTTCTTCCCCGCAGTAAGTGAGCATCGGTTCCACTTCCAGGTCAAAGGTCTTATTCTGAGTGACTGCCAGTGCCTCGAAAGATCCGGCAGTCTCTTCTACCAGATCAGAAATCGGAAAGTCAATCTTCTGGACTTCATCCCGGCTCTCTTCCATCTTCGATAAATAAATGAGGCTGTTCGTCAGATTTTTTAATTTTACAGTCTGTTTTCTGATATCACTGAGCCACTCATTTTCCCCACATTCCATCTCCAGCACTTCTGTGTCTGCGTCGATGACGGTAAGCGGTGTCTTGATTTCATGTCCTGCATCCGTAATGAATCGTTTCTGCTTTTCGTAAGCTTCAGAAACTGGGCGCACAATTTTTTTCGACAGCACAATGACCAAAATTAAAAATGCTGCCATTCCTGCTACTGCAACTGCAAGGCTTGTAACTAAAAATGCTTCAAATGTGTTCAGGCTTCTTGTACAGTCCAAGAAAATGATCTGCGTGCTTCCCTCTTCTTCTGTTTTTATATAACGGTAGCTGGATAAAAATCCATGTGCCTTTGAATACTCCCAGACTTTCTCAGCATATTCTTCGGCTGTATCTTTGTCAACTGCAGCAATCTTCCCAGTATTCGTATCTGTCACATTTCCTTCTGAATCTAAAGTCACTATAAAATATCTGGACTCAAACGGAAGCTCCGGTGACATCATACGATTCTTTCCCGGTTCATCTGCCGGAGGTTCCTTTTTTCCTTCTGAATCAGACTGCTCCTGTTGCACTCCTGAATCACTGAGATTATCTGATTCCTTTCCTGCTGCCGGATTATGACTGTCTGCTGCCTTACTATCCTCTCTCGAATTTTTCTGTTCCGGGAACTTTCCGTCATTGTCAGCAAGAATCTTAAGAGTATTATCTGCATCTTCCACGACTGCCCGGTAATTCAAAACATTGATCGTTCCTAATATAATAGAAAGAACTACCATAACAGATATCATAGCAACTGTAATAAATTTTACTCTAAGTTTCTTAATCACTTAATAACCTCCAGATAATATCCTGTATTTCTCATTGCTTTGATCTGTACATTTGCTTTCAATGCTGTCAATTTCTTTCTGAGATAAGAAATGTATGCCCAAACGACATTCATCTCTGCATCACTTTCATAGCCCCAGACTTTCTCCATAATCCTTTCGGCCGCGATCACATTTTTCGGATTACCCATCAAAAGTTCCATAAGCTGAAATTCTTTATTTGCTAGATGAAAGCTTCCATCATCGGAAGAAAGTTCTTTCGTCGCCCGGTCAAGAGAAATATTCCCGACTCTTAAGATACTATCTGGTGCAATGGTCTGTACCCTTGTCATAGCGCGGATTCTCGCCAGTAATTCCTTAGAAGCGAATGGTTTGGTCAGATAATCATTGGCTCCCTGATCCAGTCCGGCCACTTTGTCATCTACCTCCGCTTTTGCTGTCAGCATCAACACCGGGACCTGATTTCCAGCTTCCCGAATTTTCTTAAGAGCAGTCATGCCATCCATGACTGGCATCATAATATCCAAAATCACACCGTCATATTCACCATTTTCCAGATATTCCACTGCCTCTTTTCCATTGTAAACAGCATCCACGCTGTAGCCACTATGTTCCAGAATTGCTGTCAATGCCTTCGATAGAGATTTCTCATCCTCTGCTAATAATAATCTCATAATATCACGTCCTGTTCTTGTATTATTTAACGATTATCTCTGTATTATTATAAAACTTCAACCTTATATTAACCTAAAAATATTTCAGAATTTTATTCTACTTTCAATGCATTCGGATATATTCAAACCTATGATCCATGGTCTTCTGCCAGCTATGTGTTACTGCTGATACAGTCTCCAATAGCCAGCCCAAAAAACTGGTACAAAAAAAGAGCCAGATTAATTCATATCCTGAGTACATATACTTCTCCTTTTCTTTCGTTTTCGTATTTGTCTGAAAATCCCCACTTCTACAAGTAGTAACTTCACATACGTCAAATCTGAACTTAAAAGAAATATTAGCATATTTCACTTTGGAAATCTATGTTCTGGCTCTCTCTTATTGTATATTCAGGGGGTTACATATATTTTTTCACGATTTCATGCATTTGGCCCCACTTTTTCTCCATATCGCTGACCAGCTTGAACTGTGTTCTGCACCGATCCAGATTATGTTCCTCGCGATGGATCTTGAAGTATGTATCTCCCTGCAGATAATCTGTCAGGAAACGCATACCACATTCAAATGTCATGACCTTTGCTCCCATCGGCAAAAGTTCCATCTCCCGTTTTGTCAGCTTGCCATTACAGCCTTCAATGAATCCTTTTGTAAACAGATCAAAAAGCTCCATACTGCATTCAACCTTAGACAGATCTTTTTCATCTTCCGCACCTGTACTTGCCCCGAAACGAATGGCGTCACCGAAATCATTCACAGCAAGTCCCGGCATAACAGTATCCAGATCTATCACGCAAATTGCCTTGCCTGTCTTATTATCAATCATAATATTGTTAAGCTTTGTATCATTGTGTGTAACACGAAGCGGAATCTCTCCCTTTGCCTGAAGGTTTGAAAAACAGCATGCTACATCTTCATGGTCCAACACAAACTGAATTTCTTTCTTAACACCAGCCGCACGGCTCTTAATATCTGTTTCTACCGCTCTTTTAAAAACCTCAAATCTTGCCTTTGTGTCGTGAAATCCTTCAATTGTCTCAAACAATGTATCGGCCGGATAGTCTGCCAAAAGATTCTGGAAATTTCCAAATGCCATTGCTGCCTGATAGAACTGATCCGGATTCTCTACCTGATCATAACTGCTCGCATCTGTAATAAAAATATAGGATCTCCAGTAATCTCCAAACGAATCCTGATAATATGGTTTTCCATCCAATGCCGGAATTACATTCAACGTTTCTCTGTCTGGATTTCCTCCTTTTTTTATAATTTTTTCGCGAAGATAGGAAGTCACTCCGAGAATATTCTCCATAAGCTCTACAGGGTTCTTGAATACATTTTTATTCATTTTTTGAAGAATGACCTTCAAAATCCCCATGCGTTTTACTTCAAATGTCAGCAAATATGTGTCATTAATGTGTCCATTTCCAAATGGTACATCCTGGATCAGTCTTCCTTCATATTGAAAATGTGCAATTGCTTCTGCTTTCTGCGTTCTGACTACCTGTGTCATAATACTTCCTCCCGGTTTTATTCAAAAATCCTTCTACTTATTATTGACGTCTTTTATCACTTGATTATTGTAGTATAAATTTGTACAAAAATCTTTATCATATTTCACTCATAATTTATATTATCTGCTTCTATTTCTTGCAATTTTTAATATATACGTTATAATTATTTATAACATTTGTACAAAAAAATACAATTGCGCAAAGGAGACTTTAACATGGCATACAATGGATTTTTACCGGAGAATGTAATCAACATCGGTAAAATATACAGTATTCATTATTTTGAATACATGAGCGATTTTTCATTCGAAGGTGAAAGCCACGATTTTTGGGAATTTATCTGTGTAGATAAAGGAGAAGTCGAAGTGACCGGCGGTGATAAGAAGTTTATTCTTCACAAAGGTGAAATTGCTTTTCATGAACCTAATGAATTTCATAATGTTACAGCTACTGGAACGATTGCACCGAATCTGATTGTTATCTCCTTTCAATGTGATGATAATGCTATATATTATTTTCGCAAAAAAATTTTGAAGATGGATGACGTAGAACGCAATCTTCTGGCAAGCATTATTTTTGAAGCCAGACATACCTTCCAATGCCGGCTGGATGATCCATATCTTCAGAATATGCCGCTTAAACAGCCACCTGACATTTTCGGCTCACAGCAAATGATCCGTCTGCTAATAGAACAGTTTTTAATCCACCTTGCAAGACGTTACTCAGCCTCTTACACCAGCGTTGTCCGTCCCAAAGACACTACGCCTGCAGCCAAATCAACAAAATCCAAAAATGACATTGAAGTCTACAGTCTGGTCACCGAATACATGAAAGAACATATTCGTTCTCATGTCACTATTGAACAGATCTGCAAGGACAACCTGGTCGGCAGATCGCGACTGCAGAAGATATTCAAAAATCAATGTGGACTTGGCATCATCGACTATTTTTCGAAGCTGAAGATCAACACTGCAAAAGAACTGATCCGATCCAGACATATGAATTTTACACAGATTTCCGATTATCTTGGATATACCTCCATTCATTACTTCTCAAGACAATTCAAAAAAGAGACTGGAATGACACCGTCTGAATATGCATCTTCAATCAAGGCAATGTCAGAAGGAAAGTTTGAGGAAAATTAGTGGAAAATAAAATATATATTGCTCAAAAAGCTGCCTCAGATTCTGACTATTTCCTGTGTCTGCTGCGTCGCTTATCTCTGTCTTTCTCCGCGAACTCGTCTAAAAAACAACTCAGACACGCTTCGAAAGACAAGCTATACTCGCAGACATGACGGAAATACGTCAATAAATCTGAGGCACCTTCTTGAGCTTAACATATTATTTTCCCACTACTTTTTCTATAAGCGTAATAAGTAAAGGAATCTGTATGCGAATCATCCGTTAATTTTTGATAGCTGGATTCGAAAACAGATTCCTTGCTTTATATAATATGCTTTTTATGTCTCTAACCTTTAATTCCTCCGGTAATTCCTCCGATCAATTTCTCTGACAGGAACAGATACAGGACAAATGTCGGTGCAAATACAATAATTACTGCTGCGAACATTCCAGCCCAGTTTCCGGTGTACTGCATGGACTGCAACATTCCATAAAGTCCTACGGCTACCGGACGTAATGCATCGTTGTTTGCAAAAATCAGTGACAGGAAATACTCATTCCAAATATTAATGAAATTGAATATTGTCACTGTTACCAGTCCGGACTGAGCCATCGGGAACATAATCTTCCAGAAAGCTTTTGCCGGAGGACATCCATCAAGAGCTGCTGCCTCTTCATATGTACTGGAAATATTTGCAAAGAAAGTAAGTAAGAAAATCGTTGTATATGGAATATTAATTCCTACATACAAGAAGATCAACGTTACCTTACTTGCTGCAACATTATTCAGAATTCCCAGATTTGCTACAACTCCAAACAATGGAAGAACGATCATCGTGATTGGAATACCCATCGCAGACACTAAACTTGTCTGAATAATTTTATTCCCGATAAATGTATATCTCGCAAGGACATATGCTGCCGGCGCACAGATCAGGATCAACAATACACAAGATACTACTGCATAAAGGAGGGAGTTTGTAAAGAATGTTGCAACTCCGCCACTTCCCCATGCCTGCACATAATTTTCAAAGTGTAATCCCGACGGGAATTTCAATGCTTTTCCTGCAAAGATATCTGTTGTAGTAGAAAGACTGGCTGCTATGATCCATCCAAGTAACATGAATGTAAATGCCACCCATAAAATTACTATAATATATCCAGGAGCGAGCGCCATTTCATGTTTCCAGTCAATTTTCTTTTTCACTTTTATTTTTTTCTCTTTTGCCATCTTGCGTCTCCTCCTTTCTAAAATTCTAAGTCATCCTCTTTAATCAGTTTATTACAGATTGTAAAAATAACTACAATACAGATGCACAAGATAATACCGATCGCTGCTCCATATCCTGCATTTCTTTCTGTAACTGCATTTCCGGCTCCAAATGTCTGCATGTACATGTACTGTACCGGGACAATAGTTGCCTCATCTGCTGTTACGGTTGAGAACATCTGAGACCACACAAAGAATGCCGCTGTACTTACTGACCACATCGTAATGTTCGTCTTAAATACTCCTTTTAATAAAGGAAGTGTCATATGCTGGAATTGCTGTGGCCTGTTGGCACCATCAATGGTTGCCGCTTCATATAGCTCCGGACTGATTCTCTCAATTCCACTCATCCAGATCAGCATGTGATATCCAATCATTCCAAAGCAATATGCAAATAACAATGCTCCGAATTTGTGATCTGTATCCAGCCATGCTATCTCTGCCAGTTTATGCATACCGACCGCATCAAGAATAGATTTTAGTAATCCGAACTTAGAACTATATACATACTGTAACCACATAGTTGCAAGGGCTACCGCACTTACAAGGTTCGGAAGATAGATTACCGCACGAAAGAATTTCTTACCGCGGATTCCACTTGTCAGGATAACTCCAAACAGCAGAGAAACAGAAAGTACAATTGCTCCACCGATTGCCCAGATTTTAAATAGGTTCAGCATAGACTTTCTAAAAATTGCAGTTGCAAATAATTTCTCATAGTTCTGTATACCTACAAATGTCCACAAATCTGTTGTGTCTGTAACGGAATCAATTTTGAAGAAACTCATCATAATCGTCCGGACGATCGGGTATAAAAAAACAATGAGGAAGATGATAACTGCCGGCGCCAGGAAGCCTACGATCATTTTCTTATTATTTTTCATCTCATTTCCTCCTTCTCGCATAATCTCAGCCATCTGCCTCATTCTTTTTTCAGATGTCCTGCGACCGTTTTCTTAAAAGAAATATGGCGGCGATGCCATAACCGCCCCGCCACCATATTATAATATGCATCTTATTTGATTATCTCAAATGACTTATTTTCCTGCTGCTTTTTTCATTGTAGAAATGAATCCTGCTGCATCTAATTTACCAGCTGCGAGCTCAAGTGCGCTTGTCTTTAATGTACCAGTCAGGTCATTGTTGCTCTCTGCGCCTGCTGCCCAGTCATAGTATGTTGTTGTTGCATCAAATCCAGCTTTTACTTCTGCAAGCTCTGTTGGCCATGCATCAGAATTTGCTTTGTCAGTTGGGATACAAAGAGCTTCTGTTGTCATCTCTTTGTCATAATCACCTGTTGTGATATAAGTAATCAGCTCAAATGCTTCGTCAGCCATCTTGGAATCTTTATTGATTGCAAATACCTGATTAGCAATGTTGTTAGCTGTATTGTCATCTGTTCCGTTCGGAACTGATGGATAGTTGAAATATCCCCACTCAAGATCCTCGGCTACAGAAGCTTTTGCTTCATTTGGAAGCCATGATCCGCAGATAACGATTGCTGCATCTCCAGGAGCAAATTCCTGATTCTGTCCTGCCGGATATACATTTGTCGCAATGTTCTTTGAGAAGTAACCTTTTTTAGCGAAATCTGCAAAGCTCTGAGCTGCTGCAAGAACTCTCTCATCATCCCATGTTACGTTCTGACCATTTACTTCTTCTCCGGTTACAAGAGATTTTACTCCATCCTGTCCAATATATCTTGCAAGATGATATCCGATAAATGATGTCATATAAGCATCGTCTGCTGTGATTGGTGTAATACCAGCGTCTTTTAATTTAGCGCATGCTGCATCTAATTCATCCCATGTTGTAGGAACTTCTTTGATACCAGCTTTATCAAATAATGTCTTATTGTAAAAGAATCCGAAGATTGATGGCTGATATGGGATTGAATGGAGTGTTCCATCCTCATATGCTGCACGTGCAATTTTGAATAATGTCTCGTTTCCGTGCTCTGACTCGTAATCTTTTGCCACATCCTCGAGATCTAACAGATATTTTCCCCAAGATCCGTTTACACGGTTTACATCTTCATCGAACAGGTCGATGGTCTGCTTTGCATCGAGTGCAGGCTGAAGACCTTCACGCTGTCCGGAACGTCCCTTGAACTGGACGTCTACTTCTACACCTGTATCTTCTGTATACTTTGCAATCGCATCCTGGATTACTTTCGCCTGTGGCTCATCTTTACTCCACATAGCCCAGTATACAAGTTTCTTGCCATCTCCTCCAGATGACTTGGAATCGTTGGAACTTCCGCCACATCCAACTAACATGGTCGCAACCATTGCCGCACATAAAAGTGCACTGATTACTTTCTTTTTCATTCTTTTTCCTCCTATACCATTTTGGTAAATCGTTTTTAGTAATTTTGCAATTACTCTTTTTCCGTTGGATTCATTATGTCACAATTTTGCACAATAATCTTTATCCTAAAGTTTCATTAATTTGCACAATCTGCTCTAAAATGCTATTTTCAGCAAAATAATGGGCTGTTTTTTGTACATATTGTATAAATTAATATTTTCACAATCTTGTTATTTATTCTACATCACACAAATCATTAAGACCTATTACAGTTTTTCATCTGATTATTTTATCCCTGATTCTTTATATCAGAGATAATGCTGCTTCATCTCCCACCAAAATAACATCATTATGCATCTGAAGGATCGATGCCGGTACACCTGGAATTACCGGTCCGAAAAATGCTTTCTTTACAATCTCTGCTTTGTCTTCCCCACTTACTACAACAAGAATCTTCTTTGCCTGCATAATTGTCTTTATCCCCATGGTATATGCCTGTCTTGGAACATCCGTCGCCGAAGCAAAAAATCTTTTATTTGCCTCAATAGTACTCTCCTGAAGGTCCACACAATGTGTCCCCGTCTCAAATGCCTGTCCTGGCTCATTAAATCCAATATGTCCATTATGTCCCATTCCAAGAAGCTGAAGATCTACGCCTCCAAGGCTTCTGATCAGTTCCTCATAACGTTCACATTCTTTTTTACTGTCTGGTTCCATTCCATTGGGCAAATGTGTGTGTCTCTCCTGAATATTCACCTGATCGAACAGATGCTGATGCATAAAGTAATAATAGCTCTGTTCATTGGTTCCCGGCAGTCCTTTATATTCGTCCAGATTGACACTTGTCACCTCTGAAAAATCCAAGTCTCCTTTTTTGTACCAGTCTACCAGTTGACTGTAAGTTCCTATTGGCGTAGAGCCAGTTGCCAGTCCAAGTACACTGTTTGGTTTCAAAATGATCTGTGCAGAAATTATATTGGCTGCTTTTCTGCTCATATCCTTGTAATCTTTTGCTCTGTACACTCTCATAACATTTCCTCCATTTTTATAGACACTTTTTTTAATTCACTTTAAAATTATAGTAGTGTGGCAAATGCCCTTTTTCCCCGTACAATTTTTCGTGAAGGCTTTCCCAGATCGACTGGATATCGCTGTCTCCTTCCCGGATATCTGACACATCAATTCCATCGCCGTCATTCAGCAAATGATACGCCTCTTCATTTCTTTCTAATTTTGCAAGTGCTGCCACATAATAATATTGAATTCGTCCGTTCTTCTGATTTTGTGCGGTCTGTTTTTTATATTCTTCATCAATTTCCTTGTAAGCCCCACATTTTTCCAGAATCTTAAACCCTTCCTTCTGATAAGATAGTCTCTCTCTTTGAAGCGCCATTCCTTCCATAATAAACTGTTTTGCCTTCTCAGGATCCGATTTCAGATACAGGCACGCCAGTCCATGATATGCCCATGCATTGGATGTAAGATCAACAGATCTTGCAAATTCGTCTCTTGCATCTTCATTTCTTCCTGCAATCAGATAGCTGATACCAAGCTGATAATGTGCATACCAGTTCGCGGCATTCGGTGCATCTTTTCTGGCTGTTTTCTCTTCCAGATATGCCAGGAATTTCTCTCCATTCCAGAACTCGTCCGGCTCATCTTCTGGATTTGGCATATGTAGAATGCCTGTCTCAAAGAAATGTTTCCACTTCTTTAATGTTTCTGACTGATTCACAAATTCCAGATGGCCAGTTCTTTTTGTTTTTGGTGCAAATGTTCCATATCCGCTTCCTGCCTGGACTAGCTTTGCCTGCTTCTTTGCAAGTCCTTTTGTCTCTTCCAGACGTTTCTCAAGTTTCTCAATCTCCTGATTTGCCTTCAGTTCCTCTGTCACCTTCTCATAACGCCATTCATGGGACTGTTCACATGCACCTGCGCCAAGATTCACTGCTCCGTAACGTTCCATCCATTCCCATGCAGTGTGTGGTGCCATCGGAATACAACCATACTGTGTCTTTCCAAGTCCTGCCTGGATCTCCACATAACGTCCTGCATCTTCCGTCAAAAATTCCTGCCAGCGGTCGGAAGCATCAATATTTCCCCATGAAAATAACTTTCTTCCCTGTAGTTTTGGTGTTGAAAATTGTAAAAGTCCATATCCGTCTGGCGCAATATTGGCAATATATTTGGGTTCTTCTTTCGGAATATGGAAGAAATAATCTATACTGGTCGGAATCTTCTTATAATCTGTTACATCAATTCCATTAACAAACGGAATCTCTACTTTAAAACCATTCGTCCCTACCGCTGTAAATGCTTCCTTTGCCGGTACGACAAGGCGTCCCCCTTCATACTCCGGTACTGCCATGTTACTCCACCAGTACATCGGAATAACCTGATTGCTGTCATTAACAATTCTCATTCTGCAGTTCAGATACGGACAAGCCTCCTCCAGCCAGAAATCCATCTGCCAGATAACTCCCCGGATCCGCTCATATTCATACATACGAAGTACCGGATCACCTTCATCTGTCTGCGTCTTTGCTACATAAAGCGGCTCCGTTGTCAATGGATTATGGCCGATAATTCCAAGATTCCACTCGACACCTCCGGAAAACCATGCATTTCTAATAGCAAGGTTGCTAAATCTGAGCACATCATTCGTGTAAAGAAGATTCTTTCCTGTTTTCTTATCCCACAGCTCCCACAATCTTCCACCATATTCCGTAAGAAATACTGCCTTCAAATACTCGTTTTCCAGAACCGCCGTCTTTACATCTTTCTCATGCAGCTCTCTTGTATATCCATTAAGCTGACGATATGGAAACGCACTATTTACTTTGCCATATCCTTCATAAATCTCATCATCCTCGTCCAGATCAAACACAAGCGAATTCTGAGTTGTCAGTTCCCCAAAAAGATCCGGTACCGAAGACTCCTCTCCCAGTTCTGCAACTTTCATACGCTTCGTCTCAAATACTAGCCTTGTCATAATATACCTCCCACTTCTTATAATTTCATCCCTCAACAGGCCTTCTAACATGCACTTTCAAGATGTCTTTAGCATCTCTTTCACTTTTTTCTATTGATATAATAAAATTTTCTCTATCATATCTTCCATCATGGCATAGAACGATTGTATAATCTTTACACAATCTACACCTTTTTTTGCCATATCTGCGTCAACATACACAAAATCATAGCAGTATGCAAAACAAATCCATATGGAGACAGAATTCCAGATATATAAAAATGCCGCTATCTGCTGCGCCACTTATATTCACATGATTATGTAAACTCACCTGCAAGCAGGTTCAAACAGTACATAATCATGTGAGCTATGCTCGCAGATATAACGGCATTTTCATAATTATCTGAGAATCTCTGTCTCCATCTAAATCTGTAATGTTGCTCACTACTATAATTTAACTAACTCTCAAGTTATTAAATAATATTTTTTACTTAGCATCACCTACAAAATCCGTCACTGACACTTCCTCCGAATCTTTGATAACTCAATTTTTTTCAATTTACTTTCTGAATCTTGTTCTAAAGCGACGCAGCAGATATCGATATTTATACATATCTGAAATCCTGCCTCGAATAATTCACTATATTATAACAACAAATTTTATTACACAGCCTGGAACTGACTGTTATACAACTTATTATAAAATCCTCCTTGTGCCAGCAGTTCTTCGTGTGTTCCCTGCTCGATGATTTTTCCGTCTTTCATAACGAGAATAAGGGATGCATTCCGGATTGTAGAAAGCCGGTGTGCTACGATAAAGCTTGTACGTCCCTTCATTAATTTGTCAAATGCTTCCTGAATCTGCTGCTCTGTTCTTGTATCAATACTTGATGTGGCCTCATCAAGTATCAGCATTGGCGGCAGGCAAAGCATAACTCTTGTAATACATAGAAGTTGCTTCTGTCCCTGGCTGATACTGTCTTCATGAAGCACTGTATCCAATCCTTTTGGAAGACGCTCGATAAATTCCCAGCTATGTGCTTCTTTTGCTGCACGGATAATGTCTTCATCTGTGGCATCTGGTTTTCCAAATGCGATATTTTCCCGGACTGTTCCATCTTTGATCCAAGTCTCCTGTAGCACCATTCCATAGGAACTGCGAAGTGCATGGCGGCTGAGTCCGTCAATTGGCTTGCCGTCAATTTTAATGTTTCCTTGATTCACATCATAAAAGCGCATCAGCAGATTGATAAATGTCGTTTTTCCACAGCCGGTCGGTCCTACAATGGCAATCCGCATGCCGGGATCTACTTCCAGATTAAAATCTTCAATCAGGCGGTGATTCTTATCATAACTGAAGTCTACATGGCTGATGGACACATTTCCTTTCACTTCGTTGATTGTTCCTTCCACGTCTGGGGATTCTTCTTCTTCCTCCAGAAGATCAAAAATACGGTTCGCACACGCCAGCGCATTTTGCATCTCTGTAATGACAGAACTAATGTCATTGAACGGTTTCATATACTGGTTCGCATAAGATAACAACACGGACAGACCTCCAACTGTCAGAGCTCCGCCTGGTATCATAAATGCTCCTACAAGAGCAACACCTGCATAGATGACATTATTTACGAAACGCGTAGACGGGTTTGTCAGACTGCTGTAGAAAACTGCTTTCTGACTGTATTTTTGTAAATCTGCATTGATCTGTGCAAATCGCTCTGACGCTTTTTCTTCATATCCGAATGCTTTGACTACTTTTTGGTTTCCAATCATTTCATCAATGAGTGCCGTCTGATTTCCTCGAGTCTCACTTTGCTTATGAAACATTTCAAATGATCTGGAAGAAATAAATCTGGCAATTAAGAAACTCATTGGTGTCAGCACAATGACCAGAAGTGTGATCCAGAAATTCTTGGAAAACATAAAAATCAAAGTTACAACAATCGTTACAATTCCGGAAAACAACTGGGTAAATCCAAGTAAGATTCCATCAGACAAAATATCTGTATCTGCGATGATCCGGCTTACAATATCTCCGGAACTGTGGCGGTCCAGATAAGACAGAGGCAACCGCTGAATATGACGGATTGCCTGGGAACGGATATCCTGTACAATATGATAAGTCATATGATTATTGATCATGTTCATGATCCATGTTGCCATCGCTGATATTGCCACTAATACAAGAATTTCTCTTAAGAGTACCCACATAGCATCAAATTGAACCTGATGCTCTGCAACAATCTGATCAATGGCATCTCCGAACAGGATCGGCACATATAATTGTAATATTACTGAAACGGTTGCAAGCAACACGCTCAACACAAGAAATATTTTATATTTTCCAATGAATTTTAAAATCTTCTTCATCTTCTATGCCTCTCCTTTCTCGTCATAATTTATTTTTTCTCTTAATTTTTCTTCCGGGAATTGTGAATAATAAATTTCCTGGTAAACTTCACAATTTTTCATCAATTCTTCATGCGTTCCCTGTCCAGCCAATTCTCCATTTCCAAGAACAAGTATTTTATCTGCCTGCTTAATTCCAGCTACACGCTGAGATACAAGAAATGTTGTCATCTTACCTTCCAGACCATGGATTGCTTTTCGAAGCGCTGCATCTGTTGCAAAATCAAGAGCACTCGCACTATCATCTAAAATTAATATCTCCGGTTTCTTAACTAAGGCTCTTGCAATGGTAAGCCTCTGTTTCTGTCCACCAGACAGATTACGTCCATTCTGCTCCAACTGGAAATCCAGCTTTCCCATCTTTCCTTCTACCACTTCTTTTGCCTGGGCAATTTCAATTGCTTTCCAGATGTCCTCATCTGTGGCGTTCTCGTCACCCCATTTCAAATTGTCACGGATTGTTCCCTGGAATAGTACACTTCTCTGTTGAACAATTCCGACTTTCTCACCGATAGATTTTCTTGTGTATTCTGTAACATTTTCTCCGTCCATATAGACCTGTCCGTCCTGCGGATCGTAGAATCTTGGGATCAAAGATACCAGTGTTGATTTACCACTTCCGGTTCCTCCGATAATACCAATCGTTTCTCCCGGCATCGCCTGGAAACTGATATCCTTAAGGCTCGGTGCTCCCGCGCCCGCATAAGTAAATGTGACATGATCAAATTTAACTGCAGGTGTATGATTCTGCTTTTTCTCTTTCTGACGCATCTCATCGTTTACATATGTCATACTGGACTTCACTGCCAAAATTCCTGCCACACGGTCTGCGCACGCCATTGATTTGTTCAATGTAATGATCAGTGATGCTAATTTGATCAATTCAACAATTATCTGAAGCATATAGTTGTAAAGAGCAACCACTTCACCTTGCTGCATATTTCCCATATTAACCTGAATACCAGCGCGGTCAATCAAAATGACTGTTGCAATATTAATCAGCACATAAGTCACTGGATTTAAAAGTGCTGAAATCCTTCCGACAAAAAGGTTCAATCTCGTCAGTTCCCGGCTGCTGTCTTCAAATTCTTCTACAGATTGCTCTTCCCTGCAAAATGCACGGATCACACGGACACCTGTTAAATTTTCTCTTGTCAGTCCTGTCACCTGGTCCAGTCCATTTTGCACTTTCTTAAATAATGGAATGCTGACCAGCATAATGGAAAATACAACAACGAACAATACCGGAATCGCAATCACAAATATCCATGCACATTTTACATTGATTGTAAATGCCATGACCATGGAGCCAAGTACGACAAATGGACTTCGAAGCAGAAGTCTCAGACCCAGATTCAATCCATTCTGAACCTGATTCACATCATCTGTCAAACGTGTGATCAAAGTATCAGTTCCCATGGTATCTAATTCTGTAAATGACAATGACTGAATATGATCAAACATTGCCTGTCTTAATTTTGCCGCAAATCCACAGCTTGCCTTCGCCGCAAAAAACTGTGCAGTAAAACTGCAGGCAAGTCCGACCCCTGCCATTAAGATCAATACAAAAAACATCTGAACCACATAACTTCGGTTATCCTGTGCGACACCGACATCAATAATCTGTGCCACAACTACCGGAACTAAAAGGTCAAAAACAACCTCCAGAAGCTTAAAAAGCGGTGCTAGAATACTTTCTTTTTTGTACTCTTTTAGATAAACTGCCAAACTTTTCATGTCTCTATTTTCCTCTCTCTTCCTGTTTCACGAATCTATGCCTATTATAACGCATATTCAGTAATATGCATAATATTCCTTTTATTACTTTGTAATATATTTTTTATATTGCATTTGTAATACCTTCATTATAATATAGTGTTACATACGTTTTGGAAGCTTTCAAGAAATGGAGATAGATTATGGAACTTAGACAATTAGAATACTTTAGACAAATTGCAGATACACATAGCTTTAATGAAGCAGCCAGACATTTAAATATGTCACAGCCTCCTCTCAGCTATCAGATTCACCAATTAGAAGAAGAACTGGGCGTACAACTTTTTGAGCGGACAAGCAAAGGAGTTATTCTGACAAATGCCGGCGAAGTCTTATACGAGCGCGCCGGAAATTTGCTTGATTATGCAGATTCTGCAAAGCTTGAAGTTACAAAAGCCGGAAAAAAGCGAGTTCTTCGTATCGGAATGACCTCAACAACAACTGCTGTAATGATGCCATTTATCTCTACATTTGCAAAAAAATATCCTGACGTAAACTTCGAAGTAAGGGACGGAAGTACCTATACATTATATAGTTATCTTATGGATGGAATTATCGATATCTCCGTTGCACGTACCCCGCTTCAGTTAAACAAAGTAAACTCTTTTACTTTATGTTCTGAGCCAATGATTGCTGTGTCAAACTTTTCAGCAAATCTCCAATCTTCTAATGCTGTCCCTGTCACAAATAATACTGCTACAAATTCAAATAGCAAAATGCTTTCTTCAAAAATAATACAGCTAAACGACCTGTCAAAACATCCATTGATTCTTTATCGCAGATATGAACGATTAATTCTTGATACATTTCATGCAAAAAATCTTGATCCTGAAATATTCTGTCTCTGTGATGACGCAAAAAGCGCTTTGCTCTGGGCTAAAGATGGACTCGCAACTGCCATTTTCCCCAAATCAATGCAGTCATTGTGTACAGGACTTCGAATTTATGAAATTGATGAACCTACTCTTATAACACAAATTGTATTAATCTGGAAAAAAGAAAAGAAACTTTCTCCTATCGTACAAGAATTTTTAGATGTATGCCAAAAAAAATAATTCAAGAATGTCTCGGCATTCTTGCTGCGAGGTGCGCGTCATGCAATTGCATGACATACTTCTACT
>OLOG01000537.1_pt1 | contig 33558 bp, 31 predicted proteins | sample 1672351 | NCBI WGS metagenome assembly OLOG01 (sample SAMEA3136674, study PRJEB25190) | human gut metagenome | biome: human gut; feature: human-associated habitat; material: faeces | place: Austria | collected 2013 | reverse complement strand
GGCGACGATAGTGCTACGGTGCAACAATAGCGAACTGCCAGTTCTTTTTTTTATAAAAAAATTAGCACTCAACGCTTGACACTGCTAATAAATAGTTTATAATGATATTAGCACAAGAGGAAAGAGAGTGCTAAAGGAGTGATAACAATGAATATAGAAAAGTTTACAGATAAAATGAAAGAAGCGATATCTAATGCTAGTCAACTTGCTTTAGAATATAAAAATCAAGTAATTGACATTGAACATATTCTCTATGTTTTATTGGAAGATAGTAGCGGTATCTTTTGTAGAGTTTTATCTAAATTAAATATAGATGTTAAACAATTGCAAAATCAATTATTATTAAGAATTAAAGAAAAACCACAAGTAACAAATATAGATGTCAATAGTATTCGTATTTCTTATGGTTTAAATGACTTATTATCTAAAGCGATGAACCAAATGTCACAATTTAAAGATGAATATGTTTCTGTTGAACATTTAATTATGGCTTTATTTGATATTAATGAACCTTGGTTAAAAGATTTATTAAATCAATATCATATCAATAAAAAAGATGTAAAAAAAGCAATATTAGAAATGAGGGGTGATCATATGGTTAATAATCCTAATCCTGAAAACACATATGAAGTATTAGAAAAATATGGGCGTGATCTTACAAAAGATGTTGAAAATGGTAAATTAGATCCTGTTATTGGACGTGATGATGAAATTAGGCGTGTTATTCAAATATTATCACGTAAAACAAAGAATAATCCTATTTTAATTGGTGAACCTGGTGTTGGTAAAACAGCCATTGTAGAAGGTCTTGCTTGGCGTATTTATAAAAATGATGTGCCTATGTCCTTACAAAACAAAACACTATATGAATTAGATTTAGGATCTTTAGTTGCTGGTGCCAAATATCGTGGTGAATTTGAAGAAAGACTTAAAGCAGTTTTAAACGAAATTAAAAAAGCAGAAGGTAATATTATCTTATTTATTGATGAAATTCATCAATTAGTAGGTGCTGGTAAAACTGATGGTGCGATGGACGCGGCTAATTTATTAAAACCAATGTTGGCACGTGGTGAATTACATTGTATTGGTGCCACAACATTAGACGAATATCGTCAATACATTGAAAAAGATGCTGCATTAGAAAGACGTTTCCAAAAAGTTCAAGTTGATGAACCGGATATGGATGATAGTATTGCTATTCTTCGTGGTTTAAAAGATTCATTTGAACGTCACCATGGGGTTCAAATTACAGACAGTGCTATTATTAGTGCAGTAAACTTATCTCAACGATATATTACTGATCGTTTTTTACCAGATAAAGCTATTGATTTAATTGATGAAGCTTGTGCTTCGATTCGTATGGAAATTGATTCATTACCTGAAGAATTAGATGGTATTACCCGTGAAAAGAATCGTTTAGAAATGGAAAGAATTTCTATTGAAAAAGAAGATCGTAATGAAGATAATGAAAAACGTTTAGCAGAAATCAAAGAACGTATCGCTTCTTTGACTGAACAAGAAACAGGTTTAAGAGCAAAATGGAAAGAAGAAAAATCATCATTAGATCATATTAAAGAACTAAAAAGTGAAAGAATGCATTTAGAATCACTTAAAGAAAAATATCAAAGTGAAGGTAATTTAGAAGAAGCTTCTAAAATCAAATATGAATCATTACCAAAACTTACAAAAGAAATTGAAGAACTACAGGCCAAAAAACAAGATAACGATTTACTTCAAGAAAAGGTTACAGTTGACAGTGTAAGTGAAGTCATTGCACGTTGGACTGGAATTCCAATGAATAAATTAATGGAATCAGAACGTGAAAAATTATTAGCTCTAGATGATACATTAAAATTACGTGTTATTGGACAAGATGATGCAATTGAAAAAGTAACTGACGCTATTTTAAGATCACGTGCTGGTATTAATGATGAAAATAGACCAATTGGATCATTCTTGTTTTTAGGACCAACTGGTGTTGGTAAAACTGAAGTTGCTAAAGCATTAGCTGAACAATTATTTGATAGTGAACGTAATATTGTCAGAATTGATATGTCTGAGTATATGGAAAAATTTAGTGTTTCTCGTTTACTTGGTGCGCCACCAGGTTATGTTGGTTATGAAGAAGGTGGACAATTATCAGAAGCCGTAAGACGTCATCCTTATAGTATTGTCTTGTTAGATGAAATTGAAAAAGCACATCCTGATGTTTTCAACATTTTATTACAAGTATTAGATGATGGACGTATTACAGATAGTAAAGGAAATACGGTAAGTTTTAAAAATACAATTATTATTATGACAAGTAACATGGGTTCTCAATACTTATTAAATGGTAACACACCTGAAAATCGAAAATTAGTACAAGAAGAATTGAGAGCACACTTTAAACCAGAATTCTTAAATCGTATTGATGAAGTTGTTATGTTCAATTCATTAGATGATAGTGTTGTTAATAAAATTATTGATAAATTTATTAACCAATTAGAATCTCGATTAGAAGATAAAAAGATTTCATTAGAATTAACAGGTGAAGCATATCAACATATTAAAGATGAAGGATTTGATCCGGTTTATGGTGCAAGACCATTAAAACGATATATTCAATCTCACATTGAAACAAAACTTGCTAAGGAAATGATTAAAGGAACTATTAAATCTGGTGACCATATTTTAGTTGATTATCAAGATGATATTGTATTAAAGAGAGCATAAAAGCAAATTCTCCAAAGATTATATATCTTTGGAGAATTTTTGTTTATTCTTACAAGAAGATGATATATTATAATGGAGATAGTTAATAAAAGGGGTAGCGTATGGAAAAATTAAAAAAAGTAATCAATATATATTTATCAGATGATGCAACGTTATTTCGTTATTCATTAAGTTTTTGTTTATTATTATCTTTATTACCGGCATTAGTCATTATTTTTTATTTTTTTAATGAAATAGCGATTGATCCAACAGTGCTTGTTAATGCACTTTATGATTTTATACCACAAGAATTATTATCTCCTTTTATTCAGTTTGTGAGTGATAAAAATTATCATTCCATTATGTCTATTATCATCACATTGATTGTTGCTACATATGTAGCAAGTAAAAGTTTTTATTCATTTATGATTATATCGATGCAAGATGAAAATTTTATTATTCCTTTAATTTTAGTAAGATTGAAAGCTTTTGTTTCTTTTGCTCTTTTTATGATTGCTATATGTGCTATTTCTATTATGAATCAATATATATTAGCACTTAATTCATTATTTTTTATTTTAAGTTTAATTGCTATTTTCTATTTATTTTATCGAGTGTTATCTTTTGAAAAAAAGCCGTTAAGTTATGGCTTATTAGGTAGTGTTTTTAGTAGTGTTGCGATTGTAGGGGTAGGGCGTCTATTTTTATGGTTCGTTGAGTATTTCACATCTTATCATAGTTTGTATGGACCTTTTGCTTCATTAGTTGTTTTATTTTTATCAGTGTATCTTATTAGTAGTATTATTTATTTTGGTTATTGTCTAAATAGAATCTATGGTCAAAGTTATCAATTTCATGAATATAAGCATATTGCTTATTATGAGTATCTAAGCCAAATCATTAACCAAATCTATGATACTTTTCGTTAAATTTCTTTAACTTTTATCATATTATGCTAAAATAGGGCGAGGAGAAAAAATTATGCAAAGATATTTTATTGATCAAACATTACAAATACATCACCCATTTGAAATTGATTCAGATGATTTGCATCACATAAAGCATGTTATGAGATTACAAAATCAAGATCAAATTATTTGTATTGATAAAAATAAAAAAACATATTTAGCGAAGATAGAAAATATTAATCAAGGAACAATAGAACCCATTGAACTCATTGATGTTAATAATGAGTTGGATATAGAAGTGACACTTATTTATGCTATGCCTAAAGGGGATAAGTTTGAAATGGTGTTACAAAAAGCAACAGAATTAGGTGTAACCAGAATTATTCCTATGCAAACTAAACGTTGTGTTGCAAAACTAACATTAGAAAAATTCAATAAAAAAGTAACAAGATATAAAAAAATATTAAAAGAGGCAAGTGAACAGTCACTTAGAAGCCGAATACCTGAAATTATGCCTGTAATCCAATTAAATGATATTGAATCTTATTTAGGAGATTATAATTTAGTAGCTTATGAAGAAACTGCTAAAGCTAATAAACATGGGCAACTGGCTTTAACTTTACAACAGATTTGTCCAGGTGATCATCTCGTTATTATTGTAGGTAGTGAAGGTGGGTTTGATGCACAGGAAGTTGAATTTTTAAATGGTTTAGGTGTTAAAAATTGTAGTTTAGGAAAAAGAATTTTAAGAAGTGAGACGGCACCACTTTATTTATTAAGTGTGATTGGCTATAGTAGGGAGATTTTAAAATAATGATGAAATATTTAAAAAAATATGGGAAGGAAACAAATCTTCATAAAACTAAGTTATACTGCTTTTTAGAGGAAAATAAAGATATCTTTGAACAAGCAGGGTATCCATTTAAAATAAAAACATATGAAGAATTATTTAAGTATGAAGTTCTTTATCATAGTTTGTCTAATAAAAATAAAATTGATGAAGCTTATAACCGTTTTATTAATACAAACTATGATGTTTTAGATTATTTAAATTATGATGAGAAAAGAAAAATGTTTGATCAAGATTTAAAACCTATCTTAGAACAATGTCACTGTTTTAAAGAGCCTGAAAGTGGACAATTAGTCTATTTACCTCATTATGATCTAGATATGAATAGTCGTTATGTCAATGATTATCAAATGTTGACTTTAAAACAATATCAAGAATACATAAAACAATATTCTAAAGATATCAATAAGCCTTATCGTTTATATCAGTTTTATCCATTTATATCTTCATTTTCCTCTTTAAAACCAATTGGAAAAGATGATCATTATGCATATTTTTATTATCCAGAAAGTAAACGTGTTTATTTATTTGATCAAAATGATTATCAATGCATTGATGAACTTATTTTTATTGATAAATATCAAGATATAGATCCTTCATTAGAAGATGTAGAAGAAATTGTTAAAATATATCTTAATGAAGATGTGCAATTACTTGTAGATACATTGTATGAAAAACAATGGCTAAGTGAAAAAATATATAAAAAAATTAAGAAAAAATTAAAGTAGGTGAAATTATGAAAGTAGCATTCCATACATTAGGATGCAAAGTTAACTCATATGAATCGGAAGCTATGTTAAGATTATTTGAACAGGCAGGGTATCAAGAAGTTCCTTTTAAAGAAGTGGCTGACGTTTATGTTATTAATACTTGTACAGTAACAAATACCGGTGATAGTAAATCTAGACAGATGATTCGCAAAGCGATTCGAAAAAATCCACAAGCAACTGTTTGTGTAGTAGGTTGTTATAGTCAAAGTGCGCCTCAAGAGATAGAAGCTATTGAGGGTGTAGGGGTTATTTTAGGTACACAATACCGTAATCAAATTGTTGAATTAGCAAAACAATATCAAGAAACAAAACAAATGATTGTCAAAGTCAATGATGTCATGAAAGTCGATACGTTTGAAGATTTAAATATTGATCGTTTTCATAACACACGAGCTTATTTAAAGATTCAAGATGGATGCAATAATTTCTGTACATATTGTATTATTCCTTATGCTAGAGGAAGAGTGCGTTCAAGAAAACCAGAAAGTGTTTTACATCAAGCTCAAGAATTAGTGAATCATGGATATGTTGAAATTGTATTGACAGGAATTCATACAGCCGGGTATGGTGAAGATTTAGATCATTATACTTTCTCTGATTTATTAAAAGAACTATGTCAAATTAAGGGTTTAAAAAGATTACGTATTTCTTCAATTGAAACGAGTCAAATTACTGATGAGATTATAGATTTAATGAGTACCAGTAAAATCATTGTTAACCATTTACATGTTCCATTACAATCAGGTTGTGACAAGATATTAAAAAGGATGAATAGAAAATATAATTGTCAAGAATATGCAGCTAAACTTGAAAAAATAAGAAGTCTTTTACCTCAAATTGCCTTTACTACTGATGTAATTGTAGGTTTTCCAGGTGAAAGTGAAGAAGACTTTGAAACAACATATCAATTTATCAAACAAATAGGTTTTACTCAATTACATGTTTTCCCTTATTCGCCTAGAAAAGGTACACCTGCAGCAAAGATGAAAGATCAAGTAGATGAAAAAATTAAACATCAAAGAGTGAATCGTTTAATTGAGTTATCACAAGAACTAAATTCCCAATTTGCTTTGAGTCAAATTGGTAAAACTTTAAGTGTTTTATTTGAAAAAGAAGAAGATGGCTATTATGTAGGTCATGCTGATGATTATTTACTCGTTAAGGTCAAAAGCAATGAAGAATTGATAGGACAAATTAAGGATGTTATAATTGATTCATATCAAGACATACTAATAGGAAGAGTGAGATAATTGAAACGTTTAAATGAATTATTTGACATAGATAATGAAATGAAAATCTATTCAATTCATAGTGATTCAAGATATGTAAAACCTTATTCAGTATTCTTTTGTATTGAGGGATTAAGTGTAGATGGTCATCGTTATGTTGATGATGCCATCTTTCAAGGAGCTAAAGTCATTGTTCATACAAAAGATTTACCAAGCTATCGTAAAGGAATTATTTACATACGTGTCAATGATGCGTTAGATGAATTGAATCGAGTATCAAGTATTTTTTATGATCATCCTAGTCATAAAATGAAAATGATTGGGGTAACGGGAACCAGCGGTAAAACGGTTGTGGCTTCTATGGTAAAAATGATTATGGATCGTTTTTGCAAAAGTGCTTATATGGGAACCATATCCTTAGAATATGATGGAATTAAAGAACAATGTCCCTATACCACACCAGAAACTTTATATGTTCAACAAAAATTAGCAGATATGGTCAAACATGGCATTAAAGTTGTCGCAATGGAGGCAAGCAGTCATGGTTTAGCATTAAGAAGGATTGATGCAGTACAATTTGATATTTCTGTTTTAACAAATATTGGCAAAGAACATCTTGATTTTCATGGGACAATGGAACGTTATGTAGCAAGTAAACAAAAATTATTTGAGATGCTACCACCGACTGGATTAGCAGTATTAAATCATGACGATGAGCATTATGAAACAATTAGTAAAAACTGTCATTCAAGAGTGATGACTTATGGAATAGAAAAAGAAAGTGAGATTATGGCTAAAAATATTGAATTATTTTTAGATCATAGTGAATTTGATTTATCCTTTAAAGGAAATGATTATCATGTTAACTGTCCGGTATTAGCTAAGTTTAATGTTTATAATGTATTAGCGGTTGTTGGCGTTTTAATTGGTATGGGATTTGATAATTCAATGATTATTGATGCTGTTGAAAGTATTCCTCAAGTTGAAGGAAGGATGGAAATTATTAAGCATGACCAGCCTTTTACAGTTATTGTTGATTATTGCCAGCATACAAAGAATTATCACGATTTGTTTGAATTTGTTTCTCAAGTTTCTTCGGGAAGAATTATTGCAGTTATGGGTGCACCTGGTAAACGTAATTTGAAAAGAAGAAAACAAATTGGAAAATTAGCTAATGAATATCTTGATCATGTTATTTTAACAGAGTTAGATGATCGTGGTGAAAATACAGTTGATATTTGTAAAGATATTCAAAGTGAAATCAAAGATATTACGAGTGTCATTGTTTCAAGAAGGTCAGTCGCAATAGAACAGGCTATAGATATTGCCTGTCCAGGAGATGTTGTTTTACTTTTAGGAAAAGGACATGAGAAGTTTATTTCAATGGAAGTAGGGCAAAGTCCTTATCCAGGAGACAAGGTTGTAGCATTGAGGGCAATTCAGCGTATTTATGATACAGATAGTGAAGATGAATACGAATAATAAAAAAGGACATCTAATCAAGATGTCCTTTTAGCTTGCTTGTTGATACAACAAAATGTAAAGCAATATATGCGATTTCGTCATCTGTGAATCGTTTTTGATATTTTTCTTCAACTACATCATTTAAAATACTCGCTAAAGAAAATTCAAACTGATGTCTTTCTTTGATTTTATCAACTAATGGGTTATCAATTTGACTATCATTTTGTAAACGCTCAAGAGCAGGAGTCAAATGTAAACCAATAGAAACAAATAATTTATCATCATCTTTAAAATTTAAATCTTTTTCGTCTTTAATACGTTGCATTGTTTCTCTTAATATAACAGCAACATCTTCATCTAATAAATCAAATCCTGGATTTAATTCAATATCTAAAGCTTTATTTTTAGATAAATACATCGATACTAAAGCTACTTCTGACTCAGGAAATTGAATATCATATTTTTTTTCTAACATAGAACATAAATCAAGAGCATATTGGAAATTATCATTATCACGATAATATTCAACTTGTCCTTGACTTAGAGGAATATAATTATCCGATTTTATTCTAATAATTGCAATTGTTAAATGAATTGCAAGATTGTTGATAGAGTTAGTAGATAAAAATAAATGACGATCTTCTATGACTTGTCTAATGTCATGAGTAATCTGTTGTTTTGTTAAATCAAAATTTTCATTTGAATGAATCGCAAGAGTCATGCTCATCCCTCCAATCAATACGTATATGATATACTAATGACATCAAAAAATCTAGTCAAAATCAAAAAAAATTAAATAAAGCATTTGAGTAGAAAAATTAAGGAATAGTTGCTATATTAAAGTTGTAAAAAGTAATGATTGATATATCAAAAAAAACTTTGAAATTATGCAACTTTATCATTGTTTAACTAAAAGTCAAGTGCTATAATGATGAAGAAATTTGATAGGAGGATTAAAGATGACTTTAACAGACAAATTTAATGAAGAATGGAAAGGATTTAAGGGTAGACTTTGGAAAGAAGAAGTTAATACTCGTCAATTCATCCAAGACAACTACAAACCATATGATGGAGATGAATCATTTTTAGCTGGTCCTACTGAAGCAACTAACAAGCTTTGGGGAAAACTTCAAGAATTACAAAAAGAAGAAAGAGCTAAAGGTGGAGTTCTTGAATGTGAAACTAAAGTAGTAAGTGGACTTACTGCTTATGGTCCAGGATATATCTCAGAAGATATGAAAGATCTTGAAAAAGTAGTTGGTTTACAAACAGATAAACCATTAAAAAGAGCATTCATGCCTTACGGTGGTATTAAAATGGCTGAACAAGCTGCAGCTACTTACGGATATGAACCAGATCCAGATTTACATGAAATCTTTACAAAATATCATAAAACACATAACCAAGCTGTATTTGATGTTTATACACCAGAAATCAAAAAAGCTCGTCACAACAAAGTAATTACAGGATTACCTGATACTTATGGACGTGGACGTATCGTTGGAGATTATCGTCGTGTTGCTTTATACGGTATTGATTTCTTAATTGAAGAAAAACAAAAAGATTTTGCTAACTGTGGTAGTGGATCAATGACAGATGATATCATTCGTCAAAGAGAAGAAATCGCAGAACAAATTAAAGCATTAAATGGAATGAAAGAAATGGCTAAGATTTATGGATATGATATCTCTAAACCTGCTACAAACGCTCATGAAGCATTCCAATGGTTATACTTCGGATATTTAGCAGCTATTAAAACTCAAAACGGTGCTGCAATGTCAGTTGGTCGTGTTTCTACTTTCTTAGACATCTATGTTGAAAGAGATTTAGAAAACGGAACAATTACAGAAGAAGAAGCTCAAGAATTAGTTGACCATTTCGTAATGAAATGTAGAATGGTTAAATTTGCTCGTATTCCTTCATACAACCAATTATTCTCTGGTGACCCAGTATGGGCTACATTAGAAGTTGCTGGTTTAGGAACTGATGGACGTTCAATGGTTACTAAAAACTGTTTCCGTTTCTTACATACATTAGAAAACATGGGTCCTTCTCCAGAACCAAACTTAACAGTTTTATATACTAAATTATTACCAGAAAACTTCAGAAGATTCGCAGCTAAAATCTCTGTAGATACAAGCTCAATCCAATATGAAAACGATGATGTAATGCGTCCTGTATGGGGAGATGATTACTCAATTTGTTGTTGTGTATCAGCTACTCAAACTGGTAAAGAAATGCAATTCTTCGGAGCTCGTGCTAACTTAGCTAAATGTTTAACTTACGCTATCAATGGTGGTATTGATGAAAAAACTAAACAACAAGTTGCTCCAGAATACCGTCCAATCACTTCTGAATATTTAGATTATGATGAAGTAATGGATAAATACTTACAAATGATGGATTGGTTAGCTGATTTATATGTTAATACATTAAACTTAATCCAATACATGCATGATAAATATTATTATGAAGCTGCTGAAATGGCTTTAATTGATACTGATGTTAGACGTACATTCGCTACAGGTATCGCTGGATTCTCTCATGTAGTTGATTCATTAAGTGCAATCAAATATGCAAAAGTTAAAACTATCAGAGATGAAGATGGTATCGTTGTTGATTACGAAACTGAAGGTGACTTCCCAAGATATGGTAACGATGATGATCGTGCTGATGATATCGCTGTATGGTTATTAGGTGAATTCTTAGCTAAAATCAAAAAACATCATACTTACAGAAATTCAGAACCAACAACTTCAATCTTAACTATCACTTCAAACGTTGTTTATGGTAAAGCTACAGGTTCATTACCAGATGGACGTAAAGCAGGTGAACCATTATCACCAGGTGCTAACCCATCATACGGTGCTGAACAAAGTGGTTTATTAGCTTCATTAAACTCAGTTGCTAAATTACCATACGAATGGGCATTAGATGGTATTTCTAATACTCAAACAATCAACCCTGATGCTTTAGGACATAATGAAGACGAAAGAGTTACAAATTTAGTACAAGTTATGGATGGATACTTTGAACAAGGTGCTCATCACTTAAATGTAAACGTATTTGGAACTGAAAAATTAATTGATGCTATGGAACATCCAGAAAAAGAAGAATATGCAAACTTCACAATTCGTGTATCTGGATATGCAGTTAAATTCATTGACTTAACTCGTGAACAACAATTAGACGTTATCGCAAGAACTTGTCATGATCATATGTAATCAATTAGATTAATAACATTTAATTAGTAAACAGCCTCATTTGAGGCTGTTTTATTACCGGAGGAAATATGGAAACAATCGGAAGAATTCATTCAATAGAGAGTTTTGGTTCTGTAGATGGGCCAGGAGTTCGTTATATTTATTTTTTACATGGTTGTCCTCTTCGCTGTCAATTTTGTCATAACCCAGATACATGGGGATCAAAAAAATATGAGGAATATACACCAGAAAAAGCACTTCAACAAGCTATGAAGTATAAATCTTATTGGGGTAAAAAAGGTGGTATTACTGTTAGTGGTGGAGAACCACTTGTTCAAATTGATTTTTTAATTGAATTATTCAAACTAGCCAAAAAAGAAGGAATCAATACATGTATTGATACAAGTGGGGGTTGCTTTACAAGAGAAGAACCATTCTTTTCTAAGTTTAAAGAATTAATGGAATATACAGATTTATTACTTGTAGATATCAAGGAAATCAATAATGATAGACATGTTGCTTTAACAGGAAAAGACAATTATCATATTCTAGATATGATACGCTATCTTTCAGATATTCATAAACCAATTTGGATAAGACACGTTCTTGTTCCTGAAAGAAGTGATTATGATGAAGATTTAATAGAATTAGATAAATTTATATCTTCATTATCTAATGTAGAACGTGTTGAAATTCTTCCATACCATACTCTAGGAGTATTTAAGTGGGAAGAACTGAATATTCCTTATAAATTAGATGAAATCAAACCACCTACTAAAGAACGTGTAGAAAATGCTAAAGCATTATTACATGTTGATCAATATACAAAATATTTAGAAAAATAATTAAAAAGAGTTTCATGTTAAAGACCATTTATTCTTGACTATGAAACTCTTTTTCTTTTTTTATTTCTTATATTTACAATTATCTTGGAGTTGTTTAAAATAAAATTAGATTAGGTAAAAGGAGACATAAAATGAAATTAGGAGCTATAGAAGCAGGTGGAACAAAATTTGTTGTTTGTATTGGAGATGAAAATGGTCAAGTTTTAGAAAGAGATTCATTTCCAACAGAAGCACCTGAAAAAACAATGGCAAATGTATTTAAATTTTTTGATGGAAAAGATATTGAAGCATTAGGAGTAGGAAGTTTTGGACCTATTGATCCAGATTTATCAAGTCCAACATATGGTTATATTACTACAACGCCTAAACCAGGATGGAATAATTATAATATTATGGGAGCATTAAAAGAAAGATATGATATCCCAATGGGATTTGATACTGATGTTAATGGTGCTGCACTAGGAGAAGCAACATTTGGTGCTGCAAAAGGATTAGATAGTGCATTGTATTTAACTATTGGTACTGGAATTGGTGGAGGAGCCGTTGTCGGTGGACAATTAGTACATGGATTACTTCACCCGGAAATGGGACATATGAAAATGATTGTCAGAGAAGATGATCATTATGCTGGCAAATGTCCATATCATGGTACATGTTTTGAAGGTTTAGCTGCTGGTCCAGCAATTGAAGAAAGATGGGGAATGAAAGGAAAAGATATTCCTGAAGATCATCCAGCTTGGGATTTAGAAGCTTATTATATTGGTCAAGCAATGGCTAATTATGTTTTAACTTTATCACCTAAAAAGATTATTTTAGGTGGAGGAGTCATGCATCAAAAACAATTATTCCCTATGATTCATAAATATACTCAAGAATTCTTAAATGGATATATTCAAAAAGAAGAAGTGACAACTGACAAAATCAAAGACTATATTGTTTATCCAGGACTTGGGGACAACGCAGGGGTCGTAGGAGCTTTAGCTCTAGCAAAACAAGCTTTAAAATAAGCTTGTTTTTCTTTTTGTTTCTTATTAAAATTATACTTATAAGTATTAAAAGGGGGAGAAATAAAAATGACTAAAGTTGCAACAAAAGGATTACATGAAGGATGGGTTCCTAAAAAAGGTGAACCACGTTCATTACCAATCTATCAAAGTACAACATTTAAATATGATACTAGTGAAGAAATGGGAAGATTATTTGATTTAGAGGATTCTGGATATTTTTATTCAAGATTACAAAATCCTACTAATGATGCTGTTGCCGCTAAGATTGCAGCAATGGAAGGGGGAGTAGCTGGAATGCTTACTTCTTCTGGACAGGCTGCTAACTTTTTTGCGGTATTTAATATTTGCGAAGCAGGAGATCATTTTATAGCTTCGTCTGCTATTTATGGAGGAACCTATAATTTATTTGGCGTTACAATGAAAAAAATGGGTATTGATGTTACTTTTGTAGATCCGGAAATAAGTGAAGAAGACTTACAAAAAGAATTTAAAGAAAATACAAAATGTGTATTTGGAGAAACCATTACAAATCCTACAGTTAGTATTTTTGATATTGAAAAATTTGCTAAAGTAGCACATCAAAATGGTGTACCATTAATTGTGGATAATACATTTGCGACACCAGTTAACTGTCAACCAATTAAATGGGGTGCCGATATTGTAACTCATTCAACAACTAAATATATGGATGGACATGCAAGTGGTGTAGGCGGTGCTATTGTTGATAGTGGAAACTTTAATTGGCTTCAATATGGTGATAAGTTTTCTGGTTTAACAACACCTGATGAATCTTATCATGGAATAACTTATGCAAAGAAATTTGGGAAACTTGCTTATATTACAAAAGCAACTGCTCAATTAATGAGAGATTTAGGCCCAATTCAATCACCACAAAATGCTTTCTACCTAAATTTAGGGTTAGAATCATTAGCGGTAAGAATGAAACAACATTGTCAAAATGCACTAGCAGTAGCTAAGTATTTAGAACAAAATGAGAAAGTCGCTTGGGTAAAATATGCAGATTTACCAAGTAGTCCATATCATGAGATTGCTAAAAAATATTGTCCTAAAGGAACATGTGGGGTTCTTTCATTTGGCTTAAAAGGAGAAAGAGAAAAAGCAGAAATATTTATGGATAGTTTAAAATTAGCCTCTATTGTCACTCATGTTGCAGATGCTAAAACATGTCTATTACATCCAGCAAGTCATACTCATCGTCAAATGAGTGATGAACAATTAAAAGAAGCAGGTGTTGCACCAGATCTTATTCGTTTTTCTGTTGGACTAGAAGACATTGAAGATATTCTTGCAGATTTAAAACAAGCCTTTGATAAAATTTAATACAACAGTCCTTTTTCAATTTGACAATTTTTGCATAGCATAATAAGTATAGTATAGATGAGGTGGTAAAAATGAAAATCGCATTAGGGCAAATTAACATGTATTTTGAAGATAAGAAAACAAATTATGTCATGATTGAAGAGTTTGTTAGTCAAGCTCATGATAATCATGCTGATCTTATTATTTTCCCTGAAATGTCGTGTACCGGATTTAGTATGAATACAGAATTAATTGGTGAGACCAATCATGAAACTGAAAAATTAATGATGGAACTTTCGCGAGATTATCATATTAAAATTATGTTTGGGCAAGTGTTAAAAAATGAAAAAGGATTTTTTAATAATTTTACTGCTATTAATGGTAGTGAAGTGCTCTTTTCATATAATAAAATTCATCCATTTACTTATGAAGCAAATTATTATCAAAAAGGCAATCAGATTATTTCTAAAAAAATAGATGAGTTTATTTTTTCACCATTTATTTGTTATGATCTAAGATTTCCTGAAATATTTCAAATGGCGTCTAAAAAAAGTCAGATTATTATTGTTATTGCTTCGTGGCCTGAAAGGAGAAATGATCACTGGCTTACTTTACTAAAAGCAAGAGCCATTGAAAATCAATGTTATGTCATAGGGGTTAATCGTGTGGGGTATGATAAGGATAATCAATATATTGGTCATAGTTGTGTCTTTGACAGTAACGGTAAAAGACTGACGCGTTTATCAACTGATGAAGAAAACATATATTTAGAAATTCATTTAGATGATATTGAAAAAGCAAAACAAGGAAATCAGTTTAAAAAAGATCGTAGAGAAGATTTATATCTAAAACTAATGAGTGGTGAATAAAAATTATTAATTTAATAAATAAATAAAATATTTTTAATATCAAATTTTATATTTTTATAAAATATCTAAATAACACAAAAATATTTAGATAATAAAGAAATCGTACTAAAAAAAATTCAATTTAGTATGCATTTTCTATTGACTTATGTCGATATATGTGGGATTATAAATGCATAAAAATTAGATTGTATACATTTATGCAACTAGAAGGGGAAAAGAGGAGAATATTATGAAAAAATTATTATCGTTAATGCTATGTGCATTAATGGCTCTTACACTAGCTGGATGTGGTGGTTCAGGAAGTGCAGGAAAAACATTTACTTTTGCAAGTGAATTAGATATTAAAAACTTAGATTCATCTGATGCTGATGATGGTATGTCATTTGATGCATTACATGCATGTATCGATGGTTTAATGGGTCTTGATAAAGACGGTAATATCGTTGGTGCTATTGCAAAAGATCACACTGTAAGTGATGACGGATTAGTTCACACTTTCAAATTAAGAAATGCTAAATGGTCTAATGGAGACCCTGTAACAGCAAAAGATTTCGTTTATGCATGGCATAGAATTATTAAAAACAATGGTAACTATGCTTATATGTTAGGTACTGGCGGTGCAGCTATCGCTGGTGTTGATGAAATCATGGAAAAAATCGCTAACAAAGAAAAAGTTGCTGATAGCGATTATGATGCAATGGGAGTTAAAGCAGTAGATGACAAAACATTAGAAGTTACTACTACTAGAAAAATTGATTACTTTGAAGAATTAATGACATTCCCATGCTATTATCCAATTAACCAAAAATTCTGTGAAAAAGCTGGAGATCAATATGGTAAGAGTGCTAAAAACATTTTATCAAATGGAGCATTCGTAATGGATTCTTGGTCACCAGGTAGCAAAGCTACTTTCAAAAAGAATGATAAATATTGGAATAAAAAAGCAGTTAAATTAGATACTTTAGTTATGAATTTAGTTCAAGAACCTAAAGTAGGTGCTACTAACTTCAAGAGTGGTAAAAATGATTTCACTACAATCAACTCTGAATTAGTAGATAAATACAAAAAAGATAAAGCTTATACAACATTTGGTGAAGGTTACTTATTCTATTTAAGCCTAAACTTCAAAACAAAAGAATTACAAAACTTAAATGTAAGAACTGCATTATCTTACGCTATTAACAGAGATGACTTTGCTGATAACGTATTAAAAGATGGTTCTAAAGGTGCTACAGGATATGTTCCTAGTGGATTATCAACTAGCCCAGATGGAAAAGACTTCCGTGAAGAAGCTGGAACTTTAGTATCATATGATGCTGCTAAAGCTCAAGAATATTTAGATAAAGGTTTACAAGAATTAGGTGTAAGTAAAATCAAATTAAGATTAACTTATGGTACTGATGAGTCACCAATGGATCAAATGGCTACTTATTTACAAAATGCATTTAGTAAATTAAATGGTCTTGAAATCGAAATGGTTGCTACAACTAAACAAGATAGAATTTACAACAAACAAAAGAATGGTGATTTCGATATTTGTTGTACTCGTTGGGGACCTGACTATGCAGATCCAACTACTTACTTAAACTTATTATTAGACGGTAACGCAAATAACTATGGTAAGTATTCAAATGCTGCTTATGAAGAAAAAATGAATGAAGTTACTGATGCAAGTGATGCTAAAGATCGTTGGCAAAAAATGATTGAAGCTGAAAAAATTGCAATGGATGATTATGCATATATCCCAGTATTCGAAAAAGGTGCTGCTGCATTAAAGAATCCTAAAGTTAAAAACTTAGTTCAAAAAGCTGTTGGTGTTCCTTATACATTCAACTATGTTGATATCAAATAAGTTATTTAAAAAAGAAAATGATTTGGGTAAACACAATATAGTTTCTATATTGTGTTTATCTTTAATAAGAAAAGGAGGATATTATGAATAAATCAACACTAAAATATATTGGTAAGCGTTTGTTGATTTCATGTGCAACATTACTTGTTATTTCTGTTGTATTATTCCTCATGGTTAGGTTCCTACCAGGATCACCAATTAATAACGAAAAATTGAGTGATGCTCAGAGGGCTATTATTGAGGCAAAATATGGATTGGACAAACCACTCATTGTTCAATATGTCAATTATTTTAAAAATATGTTAACTGGAGATTTTGGGGTTTCAATGAACCTTTATAAAGATATGCCAGTTAGTTCTCTTGTAGGAGATGCAGCTAAAATTTCTTTTGCATATGGTATTTGTGCAGTTATTATTGGTTCTGTAATCGGTATTTTACTTGGTGTGTTTGCCGCATTACATAGAAATACTATCTGGGATACCCTTGCAACTGTTATCTCTGTAATTGGAGTTTCTATCCCTTCATTTGTATTTGCATTATTTATATTGATTTTCTTCGCTGCAGATTTACAGCTTATTCCTACGATGTATGATGAATCACAAGTTGTTTATTCATCAATTATGCCGGTTTTGGCTTTATCAGTAGGTGTTATTGCCAATGTAGCGCGTTTTACAAGAACTGAAATGATTTCAGTATTAAATAGTGAATATATTACTTTAGCCAAAGCTAAAGGGTTAGATGGTAAAACTGTTATTTTCAAACATGCATTACGTAATGCATTAATTCCAGTTATTACAATCTTAGGACCAATCTTAGTCAATTTAATGACTGGTACTATGGTTGTTGAAAAGATTTGTAGTGTACCTGGATTAGGTAAATTATTAATCAATAGTATTCAAGCATCTGATTATAATGTTATTCTTGCATGTTCATTCTTATATGCAGTTATGTACATTTTCATGATGTTAATTATCGATGTTTCTTATGGTATTATTGATCCAAGAATTCGTTTAGGAAAGGATGATTAGTAATGGAAGATATTAAATTTTTAGATGATGACTTTCAATTAGTCGGTGACAAGCAAGATATTACTAAAGATGTTGTCTCTCCAGCTAAACCTGCTTGGAAAGATGCCTTAGGACGTTTTTGTAAAAATAAAGGTGCTGTTATCGGATGTGCAGTTATTTTAATTATTACTTTACTTGCTATTTTTGCACCAATGTTTTCTAGCTGGAAATTTGATGCTATTGATACAAGTATGAAAAATATTGGACCATGTGCAGAACATTGGTTTGGTACAGATACATATGGGCGTGATTTATGGGTTCGTATTTGGACTGGTACACGTTATTCATTGTTTATTGCAGTTGTTGCAATTTTTATTGATGTTGTTGTAGGGATTACTTATGGTTTAATTTCTGGTTATTTTGGTGGAATGGTTGACTCTGTTTTACAAAGAATTCAAGAAATTATTAATTCTATTCCTACTTTAGTCGTTTTAACTTTATTATTAATGGTAATGAAATCTTCTTTATTTACAATTATTTTAGCCTTATCATTTACTGAATGGATTGGTATGTCACGTATTACCCGTGCACAAGTTTTAAAAGTAAAAGAAGATGAATTCGTATTAGCTTCACGTACTTTAGGTGCAAGTGATTTCTTCATTATTTTTAAAGAAATCTTACCAAATATTTATAGTCAAATGATTATCATGGTTATGATGTCAATTCCTAATGCTATTTTCTATGAAGCATATTTATCATTCGTAGGTTTAGGTTTACCTATTCCTCTTGCATCACTTGGAACTTTAATTAATGATGGATTCAACTCATTCTTAGTTTATCCATATATGATGATGATTCCAGTAGTGATTTTCTCATTATTAATGTTAAGTTTTAACTTATTTGGAGATGGATTACGTGATGCTCTTGATCCAACTATGAAGGAGATGTAATCATGGCTGAAAGAGAAAGAATATTAAAAATTAGAAATTTAAATATTTCATTTAAAACAGATAGTGGAACAGTTAATGCAATTCGTGGTGTTAATTTAGACTTATATCGTGGTGAAACAATTGCTATTGTAGGTGAATCTGGATCAGGTAAATCAGTTACAACAAAAGCAATCATGGGTATTATGGCTAATAATGGTACAATTGATAGTGGTTCAATTGAATATACTTGGCATGATGAAAATACTGGTGAAGTGAGAACTGAAGATATTGTTAAATTAAATGAAAAACAAATGCAAAAAGAAATTCGTGGTCGTAAGATTGCGATGGTTTTCCAAGATCCAATGACTTCATTGAATCCAACTATGACTATTGGTAAACAAATTATGGAACCAATGATTTATCATTATGGTAAATCAAAAGAAGAAGCTTATGCAAAATCTTTAGAATTATTAGAATTAGTAGGAATTACTGATGCTGAAAAACGTATGAAAAACTATCCGCATCAATTATCAGGTGGGATGAGACAACGTATTGTTATTGCTATTGCTTTATCATGTGATCCATATGTGTTAATTTGTGATGAGCCTACTACTGCATTAGATGTAACAATTCAAGCAAAAATTCTAGAATTAATTCAAGATATTCAAAAGAAAAAGAATTTATCAGTTATTTACATTACACATGACTTAGGTGTTGTTGCTAAAGTAGCAGACTATGTCAATGTTATGTATGCTGGTAAAATTATTGAAACAGGTACAATTGATGAAATCTTCTACGATCCTCGTCATCCATACACTTGGGGTCTTTTATCAGCAATGCCTGATTTAGATACAAATGATCCTGAATTATATACAATTCCTGGTACACCACCTAACTTAGCAGTACCAGTTAAAGGTGATGCCTTTGCTCCACGTAATCAATATGCATTAAATATTGATTTAAGAGTTGAACCACCTATGTTTGAAGTGCCTGGATCAACTACTCATAAAGTTGCTAGTTGGTTAATGCATCCTAATGCACCAAAAATTGAAATGCCTCATGCACTAAAAAAACGTTTAGAAAAGATGGAAAAAGGAGGCAAATAAGATGGAAGAAAAACAACCTATTCTTGAAGTTAAAAATTTAAAACAATACTTTAAAATAAGTCGTAAGTTTACTGTTAAAGCAGTAGATGGAGTTTCATTTAAAATTATGCCTGGTGAAACTTATGGTTTAGTAGGTGAATCTGGTTCAGGTAAATCTACAACAGGGAGAAGTATTATTCGTTTATATAAACCTACTGATGGACAAATTATCTTTAATGGACAAGATATTTCAGGTAAAATGTCTAAACAAGAAATCAGTATGTTAAGAACTAAAATGCAAATGATTTTCCAAGATCCAATGGCATGTTTAAATCCGAGAAAAAAAGTTATGGATATTGTTGCCGAAGGTTTAGATATTCATCATTCATATAGTTCACAAAAAGAACGTGAACAAAAAGTTTATGATATTTTAGAGTTAGTAGGATTATCTAAAGAACATGCTAATCGTTATCCACACCAATTCTCTGGTGGACAAAGACAACGTATTGGTATTGCGAGAGCATTAATTATGAATCCTGATTTAATTATTGCCGATGAAGCTATTTCGGCTTTAGATGTTTCTATCCAAGCACAAGTAGTTAATCTTATGAAGAAAATTCAAAAAGATTTCAATACTTCATTTTTATTCATTGCTCATGACTTATCAATGGTAAAATATATTTCGGGTCATATTGGTGTTTTACATTTAGGACATTTAGTTGAAACGGGAACAACTGAAGAAATCTTCTCTAACCCAATTCATCCATATACTAAATCATTATTAAGTGCTATTCCAGTTCCTAACCCACATGTTGAAAAAACACGTAAGTCATTAACTTATGATCATGACCAAAGCGGTGTAGATTATACTGTTGGAACTGAGCATCATGTTGGTGGTACTCACTATGTACTTGCTACTGATGAAGAATTTGAAAAATGGACAAAACAATAAAGAACATGGTTAAACCATGTTTTTTTTGTTTTTATTAATGATAAAAAAATATTAAAGTAATAAAAATATATTGACAAATAGAAATGCGTGTGCAACAATAATGTCAACATAAGGTTGTATACAATCTTATGCAAAGGGGGAAAGGAAATATGAAAAAAGTAATTTCGATAATTTTGTCAATGATTATGGTTTTTACATTAACGGGATGTGGGAAGTCAAGTAGTAATGAAAAAACATTTACTTACGCTAGTGAATTAGATATTAAAAATCTAGATTCATCTGATGCTGATGATGGAATGTCATTTATGGCAATGCATGCATGTATTGATGGTCTTATGTCAGCAGATAAAAATGGAAAAGCGATTTATGCAATAGCAAAGAAACATACGGTAAGCGCAGATGGTATGACACATACATTCAAACTAAGAGATGCAAAGTGGTCAAATGGGGATGAAGTTACCGCTAATGATTTTGTTTATGCATGGCGCAGAATATTTAAAAATAACGGAAATTATGCTTATATGTTCAGTAGCGATGCAGCATCAATTACTGGCGCTGATGAATTAATGAAAAAGCAAGAGGATAAGGAAAAAATTACTGATAAGGATTTGAAAACACTTGGTGTTAAAGCTATTGACAAAAAAACTTTAGAAGTAAAAACAACAAGATATATCTCATATTTTGATGAATTGATGGCATTTCCTTGTTATTATCCAATAAATGAAAAATTCTGTAAGGAACAAGGAAGCCAATATGGTAAGAGTCCAAAAAATATTTTATCAAATGGGGCATTCGTTATGAAAACATGGAATCCTGGTAGCAAAGCTGTATATGAGAAAAATAAGGATTATTGGAATGCTAAAAACATTAAATTAGATAAACTTGTCTTTAATTTGGTAGTTGAACCTAAAGTTGCAGCTACAAACTATGACAGCGGAAAAGTTGATTACGCTACTATTAATTCAGAATTAGTTGATAAATACAAAGGTAAAAAAGATTATCGTACTTTTAAAGAAGGTTATTTATTCTACTTATCAATTAATTTTAAAAATCAATACTTAGCTAATAGTAATATTAGAAAAGCTTTATCATATGCAATTAATCGTGAAGATTTTTGTGATAATGTATTAAAAGATGGATCATTTGCTGCTAAAGGATTTATTCCTTCAGGATTAACAACTGATGATAAAGGTAATGATTTTAGAGCTTCATCACCGACATATACTGGTTATGATATGACAAAAGCACAACAGTATTTTGATGCAGGATTACAAGAATTAGGTGTTAATAATATTACATTAAGTTTAACATATGGAACTGATGAATCTCCAATGGATCAAATGGCAACATATTTACAAAACGCATTTACTAAATTAAATGGATTAAAAATTGATATGGTTGCTACAACAAAGCAAGATCGTATTTATAATAAACAAAAAAATGGTGATTATGATATAGCTTTAACACGTTGGGGACCAGACTACAGTGATCCAACAACTTACCTTAACTTATTATTGGAAAATAATTCAAATAACTACGGTAAATATTCTAGTACAGAATATAATAATAAAATGGATGAAGTTAAAACTTTAACTGACAATACGCAACGTTGGAAAGCAATGCAAGATGCAGAAAAGATTTGTATGGATGATTACGCAGTTATCCCCGTATTTGAAAAAGGAACAGCAACATTATTAAATCCAAAGAAACAAGGAATTATTCAAAGACCTGTTGTTGTTACGACTTTCAATTATATTCAAGTAAAAAAATAAATATTTGAACAATAAACCTCTTTAATAATTTTAATTAAAGAGGTTTATTATTTATACATTGACAAATAATGTAAGAAGACATATATTATGTTAAAAGTCATGTTCATACATTTATTTAATATAAATAGAGAATATAGAGAAAGCGAAGGAGTTATGAGATGAAAAGGTTATATAAATCAAGAAGGGAACAAAAAATATGCGGTGTTTGTGGAGGGATAGCTGAATATTTTGATGTTGATCCTTCATTGGTAAGACTTGCCTGGATTTTATTTGTATGTGTAGGTGGAAGTGGTATCTTAGCTTACATTATATGTGCCATTGTTATACCTTATGAAGATGAATAAAAATTAATAAAGGAGATAATGTTATGATTGATTTTCAAGATGATAGTCAAAAGATAATGGATTATATTCAAAGACATATTCATGATAATCATCAGTTGTTCAAAACAATTGGTTACTACCTAAAAGATGATCAGGCAGTTAAAGAAGTAAAAAACTATTTTAATCGAAGATATACAAATAATTGTATGATTTTGATGATTATCATTGATTTATTTATTTTTATAAGTGCAATAGTGTGGATAAAGATGAGTTATTTAACAATCATTATTAAAATACTTTCCCTTATTTTGTTACTATTTATAGGTCATCGTATTAATAAAATATTAAAGAATTTTCTAAAGAAAAGCTGTCAATATCGCTTCCTATATACTTTATTACAAAAGGTACCACGTGAACAATTAGAAAAAATTTATCATCAAGTAAAAAACGGTTAAATTATTTAACCGTTTTTATTTCGTACTTACAATTACATTGGATTGTATTATCTAAATGATAAACAATATGACTCAAAACATAATATCCATGGTTAACATATGTTTCAATAATATATTGATCAATATATATATCAAGTTCACAATAGTCAATAGGAGGAGTTTGACAAATTAAATCAACATCCTCATCACAATCAATAAATACATTCTCTCTATTTGCTAATAAGCAATCTTGATAAGTTAATACATAACCACCAATATTGATAGAATCTCCGTGTTTTAAACAAACATGAATCATAGTTGGTTTTTGATAGTCAAATTGTTGAGTATCAACAATAAATTGATTTTTAATATTTGGATGTACATCAGTATAAATGTGATTATCATGATATTCTATAATTCTTGGCATTGTAAATAAACCACGCCAGTCGCCTTGAGCTTTTACAGGCATACGCATCCAACCAACAAAGATTCTATTACCATCTTGATCAAGTGTGGTTTGTGGAGCATATAAATCACGACCATAGTCTAAGAAACGAAGTTCACCTAACTGGCTCATTGTACAATTTTCATGATTGAAATAGCATGTTGTAATTCGAGCATGACTAGGATAACCGTGTGTTTCAGTTCTTTCGGGTGACATAATCAGTAATTGTTGTTGATTAACCGTAAAAATATCAGGACATTCCCACATATCACCTAATTGAACTCCACGATAATTATTTTGATAAGACCAATTTATAGCGTCATCAGAAGTATAGAATAAGAGTTGCCCTTGCCCATGATTGTGCTCATCAAAATATTTACTTACAATGACCATATAATATTTTCCGTTATAAAACCATACTTTAGGATCACGGGTATGTGTTGGATGACCAATTTCATTTTCTTTAAAGGCTGGAATAATCAGTCTTTTTTGATTAATATTATCGAAATGGATGCCATCTTCACTAATTAGCATACTTTGACTTGCTTCAAAGGCATCATTTAAAGTTTTATGTATATTTTCAGGGTTAGGTTGTAAATATTTAACAGATGTATAATAAATGTACATCTTTCCATCTACTTCAATACTTGAACCTGAAAAACATCCATTGGCATCATAATATTTACTAGGATATAAAGCGATACCTAGATTTTGCCAATGAACAAGATCTTTAGATACAGCATGATACCAATGCATCGTTCCCCATGTACAACCATAAGGGAAATACTGATAAAATAGATGATATTGTCCTTGATAATAAATAAATCCTACAGGATCATTACACCAATTCTTATTTGGTGATAAATGTAATTTTGGGTGCATAATAATTTCTCCTTTTTTATGGTACTAATAGTGTAATAGCTTGACTGACATTTTCAATGGTGACGGGTAAATGACTACCTTGTTCACCATCAATATCAATAATCACATCTTGATTTAAACAAGATATTTTCATTGAAGAAGTTTGTATATATTCGATAAATGGACTTTTATCATGTTTACCAAAAGAATAATCTTTAAACAAAGCAATGAGATCAGTAATACTGCAACGCTTAACAACCATTAAATCTAACTTGCCATCACAAATATCAGCATATGGAATCAATCCATCAAAGCCACCGACACGATTGGTATTCGTAATAGCAAACATATAAGCCTCTAAATGAAGTGTTTGATGATTAGCTTCAATTTCTAATTCTAAGTTTGTTTTTAATTGACTATGTAAATTTAATAGACCATTAACATAATAAGCTAATGGACCGAATTTCTTTTTATCCTCTTTGCTTACAGTGAAAGAGATATCACTAAACATGCCTCCAGCAGCTACATTAATAAAATATTGATTATTTATTTTACCAACATCACTTTTTATTGTTTTAAAATTTTTAATCATCGAAATAATGGCATCAACTTCAGTTGGCAAATTTAAGTAATTAGCAAAGTCATTGACAGTACCGGCAGCCATCAAACATAAAGGTATATGTTTGTGACTATCTACCATCCCACTGATAACTTCATTTAAAGTGCCATCTCCACCAACACTGATGAAAAAGTCATAATCTTTTTCATCAGTATCTTTTGCTTTATAGTACGCATCATTTTTCTTTTGGGTATAAAAAACATCAACATGATTGACAAATCCTTGAAGAACTAATTTACCAATGAGTTGGTCTAATTTATTTTGTAAAATATTTTGACCTGATGATGGATTAATAATAAATAAACATTTTTTCATACTTATTCCCTTACGAGTTCAATTAATAATTGAACTCCCTTTTTCATACTTGTTAGTGAAACATATTCAAATGGACCATGGAAATTGCCACCACCAGTACCAATATTTGGACATGGTAAGTTTTTATATGTTAACAAGGCACCATCTGTTCCACCACGAATAGGTTGAGCTTGTGCTTCAATACCACATTTTTCCATGGCATTTTTTAAACGTTCGATAATTTTAGGATGTTGTAAAATAATATCTGCCATATTAAGATATGATTCTTTAAACTGAATATCAATACAATGATAACCGTATTGCTCATTTAAGAAATCTTTAGCACGATTAAATTGCTTGATTTGTTGATCTAATATCTTTTTATCATGATTTCGTATTATATAATCCATTTGACAATATTCACATTGACCTTCTATATGATGCAAATGATTAAACCCTTCATATTTTTCAGTATATTCAGGACGCATAAACTCGGATAAAAGTTGATCAAATTTGATAGCAACTCGACTCGCATTGATCATTTTCCCCTTAGCACTACCAGGGTGAATAGATTTTCCTTTAATTTTGACTTGAGCACTGTAGGCATTAAAATTTTCGTAATTATAAACATCAATTTCATCACCATCTATAGTGTAAGCATATTGACTATGGAAACGATCAACATCAAAATGATCACTTCCTCGCCCTATTTCCTCATCAGGAGTAAAAGCAATTTGAATATCATTATGCTTAATTTCAGGATGGTTTGACAAATATTGCGCCATGGACATGATGATAGCAATACCAGCTTTATCATCTGCACCTAATAAAGTCGTCCCATCGGTTGTGATTAAATCATGACCTACTAGTTTCTTTAATTTTGGAAACTCTTGAGGATTTAAAGATAATTCTTGATTAAGTTTAATTGCATTTCCATCATAATTTCTTATAATCTGTGGTTTAATATTTTCACCAGAAGCATCAGGACTGGTATCCATATGGGCAATAAAGCCAATAATATCTTGTTTACCACCATTTCCTTTGATTGTTCCATAGATAACACCTTCTTTTGATAATTCAACATTGCTGATGTTCAATTCTTTCATTTCCTTAACGAGTTCTCTAGCAAAAACAAGTTGATTTGAAGTAGAAGGTACAGTAGATGAATGTTCATCAGACTGAGTATTATAACTGATATATTTTAAAAATCTCTCTTCGATATTCATTTTATAACCTCCATTTCACTAATCATTATTATAACAATTTTTATAAGTGAATAAAATATTAGAACTTTACTTCCAATAAAAAATTAGGTATGATGAAGCAATGAGGTGTAACTATGAAAAAATACTATGCTGTAAAAAAAGGAAAGAAAACAGGAATATTTGAAACTTGGAATGAGTGTAAAGAACAAGTATCTGGTTTTTCAGGTGCTGAATATAAATCATTTGCCTCGTTACAAGAAGCCAAAGATTTTTTAAAAGTAAAAAAAGAAAATTTAAGTGAAGTCGATTTGCTTGCCTATGTTGATGGAAGTTATAACATTAAAACTAAAGAATATGGTTATGGTTGTGTTATTATTGAAGGACAACAAGTTATTCAACAACTTTATGGTAAAGGACACCTTGAAGAATATATTTCAATGAGAAATGTCTCAGGAGAAATATTAGGATGTCAAAAAGCAATAGAGTATGCCATAAAACATAATTACCATCATATTTGTATCTATTATGATTATGAAGGAATCGAAAAATGGGCAAAAGGTTTATGGAAAGCCAATAAACCAGGAACAATCAACTATGTAAAAAAAATACAAGAATATCAAAAACAAATAGATATTTCTTTTATAAAAGTCTTAGCTCATAGTGGAGATACTTATAATGAAATAGCTGATAGCTTAGCTAAAAAGGCGGTAGGAATAAAATGAAAATTCCCAAATCAAAAGTTAAAAAATTGTCAAAAACTTTTTTAGGAGCACTTATTATACTATGTTCGCTTGGTTATAATTTGTATCATGAAAGTCAAACAGAATCATCAAAACGTTTTGAAGTAACTTTAAATCGTTGTGTAGATGGTGATACTGCTTGGTTTAATATAGACGGAAAAAAGACCAAAGTGCGCTTTTTATACATTGATACCCCTGAATCAACCAAAACAATAGAACCCTATGGTAAAGAGGCAAGTCATTATGTAAAGACACAATTAGAAAATGCTCAAACCATTGAATTAGAGTACAATCCTGAAGGCAATCAAAAAGATAAGTATAATCGAACTTTGGCATGGGTATTTATAGATCATGTTTTATTACAAGAAAAAATAGCCAGTCAAGGCTATTGCAAAAAGTTTTATGATTATGGATATAATTATACATACAAATCAATTATTATCAAAGCCGACCAAGAAGCTAAAAGAAAAGGTATCGGCTTATATAGTTAATAAAAGCGTAACTATGAAGTTACGCTTGTTTTTTATTCTTTTTATTAATAATAAATGTAATGATAATTGTTATAACGATAACGATTGGACAAATCCAGATAAAATTGCTTTTAATATATTGTGCATCTCCTGACCACCAAGAGAACCATTCACCACATTTTTTAATTAAAATAGCGATAGCATAAGAAAAAGTTCCACATCCAACTAAACCAATAATGACTTGAATCCATTTCTTTAAGACTTCTTTAAATAAAATAACAGTAGCTAAGCATACTAAAGCAATAAACATATTAATAACGAAATGCATTTCGATTCCTCCTTATATACCTAATAAAAATATCATAAAATAAGGGTAAATGCAATATTGTCGTGCGCTAAATTCCTATTTATGATAAGATAAAAGTAATTGGGGGTATATTTATGAAATTACTAACAATCTGCATACCGTGTCATAATTCACTAACAACAATGCATAAAAGTATAAGTTCTTGTTTACTAATGAAAGAAGAACTTGAAGTGATTATTGTTGATGAAAATTCAACTGATGAAACTTATATGATAGCTAAAGAATATGAAAAAGAATATCCAGATACGATTAAAGTGATTAAAATTGGTGATTATGATTCTGCCATAGAAGCAGCAATAGATCACAGTGAGGGACTTTATTTCAAAGTATTACAATGTCAAGATTATTTTGATCAACCATCTTTAGTGAGTGTTATTGAGACATTAAGAGATATTATACGTATACAAGCTAATCTTGATTTGTTACTTACTAATTATAAAGTAGCTATTCCAGAAGAAAAAGAATATCTATATTCTTATGCAAAAACATTACCAACGGAAACATTATTTGGATGGCATTCTTTAAAAAAAATATCACAGTGGACTTTGTTTAATAATGCGGCATTGACTTTTAAAACAAGTATTTTAAAACAAATTCAACATCAAGTTAAACAAATGGGTAATTATTTTGAATTATGGTCATATTTAGCTTTAACTCATGTTAAATCAATGTATTATTTAAACATTCCTTTCTATTGTTTTGGTAAAAAACCATATCAATATGATCGATATGATAGTCAATATATATCTGATTTATTAATGACTTTATTTACAAGTATTGATGTTTATGCTTTAAAGAGTAGAAAACAAAGACATTATTTTATTCATTATCTATCTGTTGTCTTTATTATTGCGATGGTTTGGTTTGTTAAAGAAAATCAAGAAGCAAGCAAAATTAAATTATGGAAAGAAATGGCTTTACATGATCCTAAGTTATTTAAAGCTATTTATCATCAACTACCAGGAAGACGCGTAGGTCTTGATAATAAATTAGGAAATACGATTTTGATGAAGAATTATGATTTGTTAAAAAGTAAATTTCATATGTGATTGTATACACATAAATTAGAATATGTAATATTTTTATAAAAATCATAAATAAGTTAGTTAATTTTACAAAAATAAACAAAATTATTGACAATGTTTATTATTCTTATATAATGATAGACATAAATCAATAGATTTATAAGGGGAAGGGGTCAAACCTATCAAGTTTAGAAAAGAACTCATGGGGGATGAGTTCTTTTCTTATATTCTAATAGCCTAAACTTATAAAAATGTAAACATAAAATAAAAATGAGCATATAACTTGAAATATATATGTCATTTTGTATAGAATACACACAAGGAGTGGGAATGTGAAAGAAAAAGGATTAATCAAAAAGGTGCTAGAAACAGATCCGGCTGCGAGAAATTGGTTTAATGTAGTAATTAACTATCCAGGTGTACATGCGATGTTTTTTTATCGTATTAATCATTTTTTATGGACAACATGTCATCTTAAGTTGATTGCTCGTTTTTTAAGTCAGTTAGCACGCTTTATTACAGGTATTGAAATTCACCCTGGAGCTACGATTGGTCGACGTTTTTTTATAGACCATGGTATGGGCGTTGTTATTGGTGAAACAACGATTATTGGTGATGATTGTGTTTTATATCAAGGGGTGACTCTTGGTGGTGTTGGTACTGGTGAACATAAGGTAAAGCGTCATCCGACATTATTAAATAATGTAATGATTTCAGCTGGAGCAAAAGTGATTGGTGATGTGACGATTGGTAATAATAGTATTGTAGGAGCGCAAACAGTCGTTTTGTCAGATGTTCCTGATAATTGTACGGTTGTTGGTGTACCAGCATATATTGTTAAAGAGAATGGTCAAAGAATTAACAAAAAATTATAAGCAATGGTTGTGGTTAATACCATTCATTGCTTTTCTTTTAGATTTTTTTTGCATTACTTATCGTCTTAGTACAGGAATTGATCAAGGAGTCTATCAATTTTTGCATACTATTCAAAACCCAGTACTTACGCAAATTTTTAAAATGATTACTTTTTTAGGAAGTTCTTATTGTTTAATAGGACTGGGGATTGTTGTAGCAATCATCCAATATAAAAAAGGAATTTTCTATGGAATCCATTTAGGATTAGTTCATATCATTAATAATATGATTAAAGCCTTCATTAAAAGACCACGACCCAATCCAATTTATCATTTGGTTAAAGAAACAAATTATAGTTTTCCCAGTGGGCATGCTATGGCTTCAACGATTGCTTATTGTATGTTAGATGACTATCTTCAACAAACATCTTTACCCCATAAAAATATAATCCATATTGTGATGTATTCTCTTATATTTCTTATTTGTTTGAGTCGTATCTATTTAGGAGTTCATTACTTTTCTGATGTATTAGGTGGATTTTTATTTTCTTTGAGTTATTATTTATTTATCAAATATCATTATTTATTAAATCCTAAGCATAATGCTTAGGATTTAATTTTGATTAAGAATGGAGCTATGATATAATAATAAAACAAGGAGAATCAGTTATGAATAAAAAAGAAATGTTAAGAAAATATAGTTATTTATTCATTGTCTTATGTTTAGTTGCTATATTTTATAAAGTTTTTGATGTTACTATTTTTGGATATATATTAAATGCATTTTTACCTTTGATTATCGGAGCAGTATTGGCTTATTTTTTACAACCATTAGTTTTAGGATTAGAAAACAGATTAGATAAATCAAATAATAAATGGTTATTAAAACACAGTCATAATTTAAGTTCAGTATTAGTATTTTTATTATTTATTCTTATTATTGCTTTATTTTTGGTGTTTTTAATACCAACAGTTGTAAATTATGGAATTCATTTAGCGAAGAATATTACTTCTTATGTAGATGAATTTGAAGCATCTATGTTGACAACATTTGGTCATGGTCAGATTTATAATCTTGTAATTAAAGGCGAAAGAATGATTATTCATTATTTTGATTCACCATCATTTGTTGAAGCAGGTGCTCTATTAAAAACAATTTCTAAAACTGGAAGTACAATGATGACAATTTTGATTGGTCTTATTTTCTGCCCTTATGTTTTAATTGAAGCCAAAAAATTAGTTAGTATTTTTGATCGTTTTATGCTTCTATTTATTGAACCAGAAAATCTTAATTTAATTCATGAATATGCTTATCGTTCACATCGTATTTTTGGTTCATTTATTTATGGGAAATTTATAGATTCTATTATTATTGGTTTAATAGCGTTAGTAGGTTTTGGATTATTAGGGTTAAAGTTTTTCCCATTACTTGCTTTTATCGTTTTTATTACCAATATGATTCCTTATTTTGGACCTTTTATTGGAGGAATACCGGTTGTTTTTATTGCATTACTTACAAATGGTTTAGCATCGGGTATTTATAGTGCTATTTTCATTTTTGCTTTACAACAATTTGATGGTTTAATTTTGGGACCAGCTATTTTAGGAGATACGGTTGGTATTTCACCATTCTGGATTATTTGTTCTATTACAGTATTTGGCAATATGTTTGGTTTTATCGGTATGTTTTTAGGGGTCCCACTTATTTGTGTGATTAGAATGTTATTTAGAGATTTTATAGATTATTCCAAAAATAAAAAAAGAAGCGAAGTATCATAAGCATATTTTAAACATATTTATTTAATAGTGTTATAATGAGACAAAGGGGGTATTTTATGAATAAAGTCATAATAAGTGATGATGTTAAGTATATTGGAGTGGATGATACAACACTGGATCTTTTTGAAAGTCAATATGTAGTTCCTCATGGTGTTAGTTACAATTCTTATCTTATTTTAGATGATAAGATTGCAGTAATGGACACGGTTGATGCAAGAAAAACAAAGGAATGGTTTGCTAACTTGGAGCATGAATTAAAAGACAGAACACCTGATTATTTAGTTGTTTCTCATTTAGAACCTGACCATTCGGCTAATATTCAACTATTTGTTGAAAAGTATCCTCAAGTTAAATTAGTTTTAAGTGCGAAAGCAAAAGCTATGTTGCCACAATTTTTTGATATTGAAGACATTGATCAAAGATGTTTGATTGTAAAAGAAGGACAAGTTTTAGATTTAGGTAAACATCATTTAAAATTTATCATGGCACCAATGGTTCATTGGCCAGAAGTGATGGTAGAATATGAAACAGAAGAAAAAATACTATTTTCAGCAGATGGTTTTGGTAAATTTGGTGCTTTATCATATGAAGAAGATTGGGCTTGTGAAGCAAGGCGTTATTATTTTAATATTGTAGGAAAATATGGTGGACCGGTTCAAACTTTATTGAAGAAAGCAAGTGCTATAGATATTCAAATGATTTGCCCATTACATGGTCCTATCCTTAAAGATAATTTAAGTTATTACATTGATAAATATCAAATTTGGAGTCGTTATGAAAGTGAAGATGAAGGTGTATTTGTGGCTTGTGCTTCTATTCACGGTAATACAAAAGATGTGGCTTTAAAAGTAGTTGAGATGTTAAAATCAAAAGGAATTAAAGTTGCTTTTGCAGATTTAACAAGAGATGATATGGCTGAAGCGATAGAAGATGCTTTTAGATATTCAAAAATGATTTTAGCAGCAGCTACATACGATGGTGGTATTTTTAGTCCAATGGAAGATTTCTTACACCGTTTACAACATAAAGGATATCAAAATAAAACAGTTGGTTTAATTGAAAATGGGTCTTGGGCACCACTCGCTAATAAAGTAATGAAAGATTTACTTGGATCAATGAAAAATATCAATATTTGCCAAAATACTGTAACAATTAAATCTACATATAAAAGTGAAAATCTTGAAGCAATTAATCAATTACTTGATGAAATCAACAAATAAGGTCGCAATATGCGACTTTATTTGTTATTTCGGTTAAATAAATGATTGCATTTATCTTTATATATCGTTAAGATATAAGAGATGTTTCCGTAGCTCAGCTGGATAGAGCAACCGCCTCCTAAGAGAAAGCCGAGGCATTCCCCAAAGGGAAAAAATGAAAAACAAC
>OLOG01000522.1_pt1 | contig 34180 bp, 43 predicted proteins | sample 1672351 | NCBI WGS metagenome assembly OLOG01 (sample SAMEA3136674, study PRJEB25190) | human gut metagenome | biome: human gut; feature: human-associated habitat; material: faeces | place: Austria | collected 2013 | reverse complement strand
CCAACGTAATAACATTCTGAGTAATAAGCTGAAAATTATCATTCAAAACCTGGCGGGCAGCTATTGCTTCGGCTGCCGCATTACTGTCATTTTGTGTAATGGCTGCACTCATATACTGGCAATAGGCCGCAGCGTGTGTCTGTACCCATGTAAGCAGCATATTTTTGACTTGCGTATACTTGGAATCAATAATAGCTGCATCAATCTGTGTGGTCAAAGACGAAACGGTATCCAGGGTTTTCTCATATTCTGGAGCAATAGCCATGGTATCTTCAGCTCCAGCTGCCATCCGGTAATCCAGAGTAAGTAATGTCTCGTACAGACTTCTGGTCTGCAGATACATTCCGATTATATTATTGTATTCGTTCTTAGCAGAAATATCAGATACGGTCATAATAACAGGTGCTATCTTGCCAGAGCCATCATAATAAAATTCTGTAATAAAAGAACCATAAATAAGGATTACCAGATAAGTACAGGCAATAGTAAGGAAAACCGTTGACAGCCTTCGGAATAGTTTTCCTCTCTTTTTTTCAAGCTGAAAGGATTCCTCAGACATCATCTTTTCAATAGCATCTATTTCACGTATATCTTCCTCTGTCATGTAATCTTCGCTTCTACTGTTGGTATCTGGCTCTGGTGGACTGGCTGTTGTTGGTTCGATATCCTGTTCTGTTTTTTCTCCAAGTCTTTGATCCAAGATTCCCGGCATTATTCTTCACCGCCTTCCCAATTTCCTGGCTGGTACAGGGTTTCTTCTGTAAATATGTCATTGATACCGGAAATGTATTCGACATGGTAAGCATATATTTCAGAAACCTGAATGCTTTTATTTCTCTCTTTACCAGCTTCTATATCCATCAGGTGTGAGGAACACATTTGGCAGCGGCACTCTTCTTTTTTGGTATGGATATATCCGTCTACGAATATACGTGTATTGTTTTCAAGCACTTTCTGGTCAAGTGCTGCCTGTCGGCCAAAAGTTCTTATTGTAGGATGTCCTGGCTGGCCCGTAGCTCCGTATAGGATTGTCTTTTTCTGTGTATCTATTTGGTAGGTACAAGAAGAATGTTTCTTTTCTGGCAGTTCAAGAACATTGCCAGAAATAAGGATCCTGTTTCCGACTTCATTAACTCTTCTATACTCGGCCAGTATCTCATCTTTTTGCGGTGGTAGCTGCGAACAAGCGATAATTGAATACTGGTTATTTTGGGCAGGTGGAAATGATATTTTAACTAATGGATAGGTACTGATTTTTCTTTCATTGACCAGCTGCTTCCATTGTTCCGGTGTTCTTTTTGTGGCAATATCTTCTGTACTTAATAAAATTCGTTCTGTACATTTCGGATGAATTTCATGCATCATTACAACAGAAGGAATAATATTGTAAATGGACGTATAGATAATATTTTTCCAATTACAGTTCTGACATTTTGCAGTGTCTGCCTGGTCAAGAACAATCAGTCTTCCCCACACTTCCAAAAGATCATTTTTGCAGATATTATTATCATTAAAATATTGGATCAATGTTTGGTCTTTTGAATATATATTGATATCCGTATAATCAGGATGCCCGGTTTTCTGATTAATCAATCGTCCCGGAACTTCTACAACTGCTGCCACAAATTTTGGGGTCAGTTCCAGATATTTTATTCTTCCATAGATAAGCGCAATATTTTCCTCTATCCTGCTGTCTTCCATATATTCTGTGGAATCTGCCAGAATTTCCATAACACGGTCTTTCGTTGAATAAATTGTTCCGCAGGATTCACACTGTCTTTTTACACCATGACCATTTCCGGTACAGCTTTTTAGTTCCTTATTATACCGGTCACATACAAGGCATTCGGGTTTTTGCCCCCGGTTCTCTCCAGCACATATTTTTCTTTCCTGCACGTAGCCATCCACAGAAACCCGGTCCTTTACATGGATGTGTGCGGCATCCTCATCAGCCTGGTTTCCAAGGGAGCGTACCCATAGGCAGTCCGTATCATTCTCAGGATTATCTTCTTCAACGATAAGACGCCGCCGTACACTGACCGGATAGTTGCACACTCTTCCGCCAACCGCTTCAATGGGATTGTATCTGGGCTCCCTGGTGACTTTCCCATGGATCAATACCCAGTTACTATAGCTTCCAGCCCACTCCATCCAGTTTTTGATGTCGGAGTCAGAATAACTTACTTCTTTTGTGATCCTATAATAGTAAATGCCGTTGGCATCATTTATCAATTCTATATTTGTAACTTTTTCTGATGTTTTTGACTGAATGTATTTTTCCGGTTCCTGGGATTGCGATTTTGTGAGGGGAATAATTTCCTGGACGATCCGTGATCCAAACAATTCTAAAAAAAGCGGCTTTATAAAAGTCGTGCTGCCCGAAAAACGGTTGATCTGCCCACATTCCGGACATCGTGTAGCCTTTATGACCGGAATACTGGAAATAACAGCGAAAACAGAAAGCATATTTCCCTCACTTGCATTCTCCTTTATAAGATATTGAATTTGTTCTTTTTCACTTACCAGAATCGCAAGGTTTTCAATCTTATCCCATTCCTCCCATCGGTCCTTCTTCTTTCGGTATGTGATCAGGTCTATATCAATACGGATAACTTCATTTTCTTTCATGTATTTTTTTACAGATGATATTTTCCCGGCAAAAAAGCCATAATTTTTCTCTGCCATTGCTTAACCAACCTCACTTTGCATAAATATTTGCTTCTCCGCTTAATGCAATGTAACAATTTTTTATTTCGGCAACAGACGTTTTTAAAGAAGCTGTTTCTCCTGCTGCCAGTTTATTTTCATAATCTTCCAAAGCACTCAGGGAATCTTCCAGAATAGAAAGGATAGCCTCCCTGTCAGAACTCATATTTTCCGCAGGAAGCGTGACAAAAATTTCATCTTTTACATCCTGTATTTTAGAAATAGACTGTTCTGTATTTTCTATTTCGGAAGAAATATCGTAATTTCCTTCTGCTAATTTATCTGCCATAGACATCCTTGTCATGAGTACGTTTTCAGTAATCACTATCTGCTTTGACAGAAAAATGCTGTATTCGGTAGCAGACATAGCAAATTCTGTATTATAGCCATCTTCTGGTGAGGAAGATTGTATTTTTGTACATCCAGATAATGCCAAAGTACCTGCCAGACATATTAATATGGATAACTTCTTCATGAAAAATTTTTCTCCCTTTAAGAATTTGTATACTGCTAATATGCCAGAAATTAGAAAAGTCAGTAATTATGATGGAAAATATCTCTTGTATGAAAATCACCTAAGTTTTTTCATATCTGACATATTTAATGTGAATAAATTTCTAGGGTGAAATTATTCTGGAGTTAATAATGTCACCATTGACATGAATTGTTCTAAAAGGAGGTAAAGTATGTTGCTGAGTGATTATGCAACCAAAACAGAAATTATGAACCGGGCGATGGCAACTGTCCCTGATTTGTGGCCCATTGGCATTGACTATGGATTTTCCAGCGTTAAAGGTATTTCTCCAAATAAGATTTTTTGTTACCCAAACTGCGCTGTCCCGACCACTTCTTTTTCTACATTACTTGATTGTACAGAACACGATATCCTGCTTAAAGATGCAGAGGGATTGTGGATCATTGGAGAAAAAGCCCATGATATCATTTCTCCAGAAAATGCTATGAATTATGAATCAGAAATGTATGAAAGAAACCGTTACTTCTCTCCTGTTTTTCGTGCCCTTATGAAGGTCGGCCTTGGGATTGCGTTACAGTCTAATTACTGCCGTAAGTATAATGGGGAACCAATTATGATTCAGACAGGGCTTCCTCCGGAATACAAAGAACTGGATTCTGAAGCATTTAAAGAAGCTTTAGCTGGGGACTATGAGTTTGATCTGAAAATTGGAAGTAATCCATTTAGGCGGTTCAAATTTTCTATCAGCATGGAGAACATTTATATTATGGATCAGCCAATGGGCTCCTTATTCTCTGCAATTACGGACAAGGACGGTAAACAGGGACAGGCCGGGGTACGTGTCCTGAAATCAAGCACGCTAGTCTTTGATCCTGGCTTTAAAACTTTTGACATTTACGATATTTCAGGCGGAATGTTCAAAAACTCCCATACCTTTGATTCCCTTGGAATGCATGAAATCTTCAAGAGAACGATTGCGGATGTGAAAAAAAGCCACGTAACAAATATTACGATTCTTGGAATGCAGGATGCACTCAAAAAGGGCTATATTACAACCTTTAACAGGCGCCAGATGTCAAGCCAGAACATTCCATTTGATACGGAACTGGAGAAAAATACCAGAGAAGTATGCATTGAAGCAATACAGAAAGTAACTTCTTTGTATAACTATCTGCAAAACCATGAATACCTTATTGTTACCGGCGGCACTGGAAATGCTTGGTTCCCCATTATCAAGGACTATTTTCGGAATATGAGTAGCCTCACCATTCTGAGTGCAAATTGCAACGATACGCAGTTATCCAACACTTACTCTAATGTACGTGGATATTACTACTATCTGGTAGGGATGCTCAAACGCCGCTTTCGAAAATAATAGGGGGTGATGATTATGCATCAGTTCACCTTACGTTTGTACTACCCCGCAGATGCAGACCTCATTGCAATCCGTCTGAAAAAAGGCCGAGGATTTACTGCCGAAGTAAGAAGGTGTCTTGGCTCCTATGGAAAAAAAGGAGCTGAGGTACCAAAGTTCCCTGTTCCTGAAGACATTGAAAAATATGTCCGGGCTGTGGACCGGCCAATCATTGTAAACTTAAATTTATTGGAAGGCAGAGATGATGATGCGATTGCTTTTATGAAGACTATTAAAGCCAGTGCCAGATGTGATATTGTAAAAACCCTATTACGAGCCGGGTACGATAAATTTCCATACTCAGTTTTTATTGGATCGTCTCCGATTGAAGTGCATATAAAAGAGCCTACAGTTCACATCCCTTCTAAAAGGAAAAGTGAAGATAAAAATATTGTCAAAATTCCAGAAAACGAAAAGCATACAATACTGGAATCTCATCAGGCAGCAGATGTTCCACCTTTTCCACATGAACAATCTGAAAAAACAGATACTGTTCCTGCAATCCCGGATCAGAAAATTAAGGAAGTAGATTCCATTCCTGATTCTTCTGCTTTCGATGGTGATGATGGAGATGATGCATTTGCAATGTTTGCAAACCTAATGGGATGAATTGAGAAAGGGGGAAATTTAAGTGAATGATATTATCCATGTCAATTCTCCTGAAAATGAATTAAACGATTTTGACCATGAGTTTATCCGTGGCTATGATTATTTTGCTGATCAGCTTTTGAAAGAATTTTTCAGTCTTCTGTTAAATGAAGAGGGAACAGGGATTGAGAAAATGCTGGGCTTAACCCTTTCCTTGGAAGATAAGGAAAAGTTTCTGGCACTTTTTGATGTTCAGAAGGAAAAACTACTTACATGGATTGTGGATAAAAGAAAAAGTCTGATTGATTCTATGCTGGAGAAGTATAATGAAATCGAAATGCTTGTACGAGATTCCGTAGCATTACAGGAAAACGCAGGAAGCATTATCGAAGAATGCCCGGAGCCTTTGGAGTATTGTAATGATGAGGTTCCAGAAGAGATTATCGATAAATATCTTAGCAAATGTTCACAGGAGGAGTTTCTATGAATTATTCAGAAAAAGAGATATATGAAAATAAAATCCATGATTATGTTCGAAAAATTTTGGTTGTATGTGCGGAACATAGAATTCCGGTTTTTATGACTTTTGCGGTTGCTGATGATGGGGAGAAGACCATCTATAAAAATGAAATGCTAAGTGCAAAAGCTTTGGACCAGGATTTGTCTAATGATCAGATTGCAAAACACGCACTTGTAACAGATGGATTTGATGTGGTACCAGAAGTTAAGGATCCAGTTTATATTGAAGATGAGAAATAGTTAGCAGTATTCTATCAGCTGATATGAAAAGCCCCTGTTTTGGCAGGGGCTTTTTTCACATTAAAAAATTTGCAAACTTAAGCGGCTGGTTCTAATTTAATAAGCTCATCTTCCGGTGCTTCTGAAGAAATATCTTCTTCCAGGCTGCTGAAGGAGGAAATTATGGAATCCAGCCATTCCTCAGGCATACCGGCATCAGTAAGACCTGCTTCAATGGCATCCAGATTTATTGATTCTGTATATGCAGCTGCTTGGTCTGGATCATTAAAGTCATATACATCATTAAGTGATGCCGGATCAACGGATTCAATGCCATTTTCCATATCAGAAGTAAAAAACAGTGTACCAAGATATGCTCCATTATTAACCAAAGAACATCTTACTGAAAGATTCTTATTATCCATTCCATCGGATCCGAAAATAAGCTGCATTTTGTTTAAAGTATCGGTTTCTTCTCCATCCTCTGTTTCATAAGCGGAGCCAGAAATGATATATGTTCCGTTCCATACACCGTCTTTTATTGCTGCAGTGTCATAATCTGCTACATCAATTATGGCGATTTCACTTCCGTCCATGGTAAGGGTATAGGTTCCATTCAACAGATCATCAGCAATCTTCCCGGATCCTTCAAGAAGGATTCCATCTTCATCACCGGCAAGTTTAAGTAAATATCCACTTTCTGTTCCAGCACTGGTTTTTAAATATTTAATGAAATTCTGCTCAATGTTTCCGTCTTTCCACAACAACTGCTGCCCTACCACATTTCCTGTATCATCTGTCCATGCTCTTAATGTTAGACCTGCTGCATCAGTATCATCGTCAACCAAGGCACCTTCCAGCTCTGCAATAGAATCCACGAAAGCATCATATGTATAATCTGGATTATTCATAATGGCTGTCCAGTTTTCTACAATGGATTCTAATTCTGAATCCGTTTTGGCTGTGCTTAAAACAGCCTGGAGCAATGACTTTGCACTCTTTTGAGTAATATGTCCCTCAGACACGGTTAAGTCCTGCTGAACAGCACCTGCTGAAACAGTTTCCGGTGTAGAATCCTGATCTTCAATGTTGTCCAAAATTATTTTGCTGTATCGTGTAAGCACGTTCTGTAACGAATTAGCTTCCGGAAGGTTTTCCAAGATGGAAAAATAGTTATTTACGGCATCCGCCAGTTCCATCTGTACATGAAGCCCATCTGTTCCGCTTTCTTCAGTACCATCATAAACGTCTGTAAGGTCCATCTGTATATATCCATCATGGAGTTCTGGAATATTCAGATATATTTTGGAACTATCAAAATCTATATAATAATTAAGCGTACAGATTTTGGTTCCGTTTACTCTTAGATCCAGTGACTGGGTCAAATTGTTTTTTTCCATTCCGGTACCAATGCCGATAGTTACATCATTCAGCCAGGAAACATCAACTGGAGAAAAGGAATTTAAAATTTCCTGCCCGCCGTCCCCAAGCATCAGCTGAAGTTCTGAACTGCTCTTGATATGGTTGGAAATGTCAGATAAATTGGTTGCATAGTTGGTACAGAAGTTTTCAATCGCCTTTGTGACTGCGGCTGCCTCGACATCTGTATAGGAATCAGCCCATGCATTTATTGGTGCTGTACTAATTCCAAGGGCGGTAGCCAGTAATACTGCTGTTAATTTTTTGCTTCCCATAACAAAACCTCCTAAATTTTGATAATAATATGTTATTTTTTTCGTGTCTCAGCTATTCTTCCAAAGCCCCCAAAAGAACACCGTGGACAATGCAACGGACAGAACTATTCCCAGTACAGGTAGACAGAGACATGATATAATCCGTATCCAATACTTCTTTATCAGATTGAATTACCGAACTTTTTTTCATCTGTTCGATTGCTGTATTGAATTCCGCATTACTTTTATAATCAATCCCATCAATGCCATATTGCTGCCGGTCAAACGGACTTGGACTGCAAACTGAAAAGACCTGATACAGAAGCTTATATTTCGGGGTTATAAACCAAAATACCGGATGCTCATCTGCAAATTCCTGATCCCGGTATGATTTGATTTGAGCAAACATAGTTCCGTTATTCATATTATGACCATACAATATTGTGTGATGATTCAAAATGCCTTTTGTATCTTGGCAATCCATAAAAATTGTCCCAGGGAAACTATAGGCCCTGTTAAAATCCGCATGAAGATAATCACTGTTGTCTGCGCTTGCAACAACCGGATAAGAAATATCTGTTTTAGGAACATATATCCAGCCTATATAATCCGGATTTTGGTCTTGAAGTTTTTCACTGTCAACATCAATCGGATCGAATTCTTTGTTTCGATGTTCAATTCCAGTCAATAAAGCATCCAGTGTTGGTTGGTCTGCATCATTTTCTTCGGTATATTTGTTTTGCAGATCAGAATATAATTCCTTACTGTTTTCATAATCATAAAATATTGGGAGATACTTAAAAACAAGCACTGCGGCCAGGACTGCGGCTGCAAATATACATAAAATACCAATAAATTTTCTTCTCATGCTTCCTCTTTCCGGCATTCCTTGTACAGGCTGCCTATGAAACTTTTAATATTTGTGGCATTAAGATACAGGATTTTACTATTGCTATCCCGGATTTTACGGATCGTATCATTATAGGATGAATGATCAATGTGATTGGAATAGATTACTACAATATCTGCGTTTATAATGCTTTGGGCTGGACATTTTTGCTCTGGCTGGTAAACTTTCCATTCGGGCAGAAGCTGTTTCAATTTGTTTAGTAAGTTAGGATGACCGCCGTGAATAATTCCACGAACATTTTGGTTCAGATAATCCGTCATTATTTTTATATCAACCTCATGGGTGTCATTTTCCGGCGCTTCTGCTGCTTGATATAGAAAATTCCTAAGACCAATAAGCTCCTTTTTATCTTTACAGCTCTCCTCCAGTTCATTTTTTAACCGTTGGATTTCCTTTTCCTTTACAGAAAGGGAATCCAGCAGTGCTGATTTATCTGCTTCCAATTTCTTTTCCTGTCGGCGTTGCTGCTCTAAAGCATGGATCTTTTGCTGGTATTCCACAAGCTTTTTCTGCGTATCACCATTAACCGGACATACTATTTGGGAGTCAGGGGCTGTCGATAAGCCGGTCTGTATTCTTCGGTTATTCCATTCTATTATGAATAGCAGAAAATTCTCCCATTCTTGCATATACTGTACTTGTCGTCTATTGAATACGGATCCCTCCTCCAGCATTTTTTCGGTAATAAGAGGAATCTGTTTCAACATATTTTTTATGTACTCTTTATTATGGTGATATAAGATGCTCTGCAAGAAAAATCCATCTAAAAGCTGTTCTTTTTCTTGCAATGTGCATTGTTCGTAAATATATACTGCTTTTACATATTGTGTTTTCTTAAGTTCACAAATATTAAGTAATTTACATAAATACTTCTCCAGTACTGCTTGCTGTGTCAGCTCAGTGTTAGTAATCCCCACATCCTGGTATCGATTTTTAAAGAATTGTACTAATATACCGTTAATCTCTTTAGCGTATTGTTTCCCCTTTTTTTGATAAGCTTCACTATTTAATGCCTGAAATATGCGGAAACAAAGCTCAAGATCCTGGCGTATTTCCTCCTCTGTTGAAAAATCGTATAATAAATATAATGCTGCCAAATATTCTAATAAATAAGTGTTTTCAAGCCGCTGAGAAATAGATTGGACATACGTATCTACGAAAAGTTGTGCCAAAGCTTTTGCATCTATTTCTTGGACATTCAATTCTGGATATTCTTCAGATATCACAGAATGTAAAAACTGCTTTATTGGGGGTGTTTCTTCTGCCTGTGCAAGCAGGATATAAATTTTTTGATAATGTTCAAACTCATTATGAGGAATATCAAATTTGCATTTTTCTCCGGTATAATATTTGTCTTTTGAAAATCTGTTTCTTTCAGTGGAACAAATATTGCTTTTCCTCGTAAGCTTTCTTTTTATATTTTTATTTTTTTGAAGGATATACGCAATAGTACTTCTTATCTTGAATGAATCTTCAACAGAAGTTGGCAGCAGATTATTATAATCACGAATAAATTCATAGTTTTTTTTCTGAAGGGACGCTGCGAGGCAATTAATTCTTTCTGTATGTGATTGCAATAATGGACTATGTGGATCCATATATGATTTTAAAATACTACGAACAGACTCAAAATCCTCAGTAAGAATATAGGAATATGGATTTGTTATATATTCCATTCTGGCTCCCATAGTGGCTTCTATCATTAAAGATTCATCATCCACATATTCATACAGATTAAATTCTGACGAATTTGTTTGGGACAAAAAGTTGTAAGTCATAAAAATTGCTCCTATCATATGAAAGATATAACATAGGCAGGGAAGACCCCTGCCTCAATGTTTAGCGAAATACTTTTGTAGCCCAGACTGCATTGGGACCGATATCACTTTTGATGATGCCGGCATTTGAACTGTATGCCTGTACGACCTGTCCATTTCCAATATACATAGAGACATGATATACATAACCGCTCTTAGCATAAAAAATCAGATCCCCCGGCTCTGCATCCGAGATATTAATCTGTGTGCCATATTCGGCCTGGTCACAAGCAACCCGTGGAATACCATAGCCAAAATTAGAATATACGCTTTGAACAAATCCAGAGCAATCAGCCCCATTAGTAAGACTTGTTCCACCCCAGACATAAGGATTTCCCACAAATTGGAGTGCAAAATTTACGATTGCTTCCCGATAAGCTTCTTTTGGATCCTGGACTGTGGTAAGGGTATAATAATATGCTTTATTATGATCAGCGGAAACTTCTTCCTGTGCTGTCGCATAATTTACTTCTGTTACGGCTGAAATCTGGCTGTCAATATCAGCGCCCACAGAAACCGTATTTTTCTTTAAAAAGCCTCTGACGGATCCTGATTCTACAAAATAATAGTCACCACAATCTGAAAGAATGTAGGCCAATCCATTACTGCTTAATTTGCCAATCTCAGTTGCATCTTTTTCAGTAGAATAAAAAATTCCCGTATCCTTTTGAGCAACGGCATAATGTTTTTCAACCAGGACATCCATTGCTGTTGTTGTCGTATAAGAGACTGCCTTATTTTCAATATTAGATAGCGTCTGCATGGCAAAGGGATATCCGCCATCACGATTTATGATATACTCTGCTGCTTTTCCAGAAAGAATATCTTTGGCATTCACAAATCCACGGACAGATCCGGATTCGATATACACCCAATCTTCCTCACTATCAGCAAGAATATATGCATAACACTTTTCTTCTGTTTCTCCTACGGTGCGGGAGGATTTTGATTTCTCCTCATGAATTTTAATTCCTGGCCTTAAAATGCACATGGCAGCGTTGTCAACTTTTGTATAACCAAACGTTTTGACATGGGCCGGTACGGAAACGATATTTTGGTGTGCAAGAAGTTCTTCATTTGTTGCATAAGGGGAATTTTTAATACCTTCCTCTTCTGCTTTTTTCTGTTCATCTTCCTTTTTCTCTGTCTCGGTCTCAGACTGGGATTCTGATTGAGATTCTGATTGAGATTCTGATTCCTGTGTTTCAGATGATGTTTCTGTTTCACCAGAAGATTCTGGTGGTGTTTCGGTTTCTGATGAAGTTTCGGTTTCTGATGGAAGCTCAGTAGCATCAGGCGTTTCTGTCTGATCTGGAGAGGTCGGTTGTGATGCATCTGTTGCAGGAGAAGTTTCTGACTGTGGCGGATCAGTTTCAGGAGAAGTTGTTTCTGTCTGATCTGTCTGCGGTGGTTCCGTTTCAGGAGTTTCACTTTCAACCGTCTCTGTTTGCTGAGTTTCCACTTCTGCTGTATTGTCTGAGGCAAAAATAACCGTGTTTGACAGCAATGTTGTTACGGAGATAACTCCGATCAAAATTAATTTCTTTAATCTCTTTAGCATTTTCCTTCTATGGATATAACACCATATTTCCTTTCTAAAAATTTTTTCTTATAAAATATGTATGATTTCTCAAATTTTGTCTGCATTCATAACGTTGCTGTTTTTTTGAACAAATAACATATTATAATCAAATATCTGCGGAAAGGCGCAGAGGAAAGGAGGGGACATAATGAGTGATTCTCTTATCGCAGCTATTATGGGATACACGCTTTTCTTTGTTATTTTAGTAATTGGATTAGCCGTAGTTTCCCTTGTAGCGTATTGGAAAATTTTTGTTAAGGCCGGAAAAGAAGGCTGGGAAGGAATTATTCCAATTTACAACGTGTACAAGCTGTTTGAAATTTCCTGGGATACAAGAAACTTCTGGATTTACATTGCGGCAATCGGTTGTTTTATCTTGCTGTCACCGTTTTCCAGCAGTAACGCATTTGTTGGTATTCTGACCACAATGTTAAGTATTCTGCAGTTTGTATGGATGGTCAGATTGATGAACCATATCTCCATTAGCTTTGGCAAGAGTACTGGATTCACCATCGGACTTGTTTTACTGAATTTCATTTTCATTCTGATCCTGGCATTTGGAGATGCAAAGTATCAGGGGAACAATGGAACCAATCTTCTGAAAACAGACAAAGAAGAAACAGCATAAAAGAAAAATGCCAGGAAATGATGATTTCATCAACTCCTGGCATTTTTTAGAGAATATAACTTATTCGGAACCATGATACCAAATCACATTCACGCTAATATTATCTGGATATACCTTCAACTGCAAAGCCGTTTCAACCATTTGCTCGGCAGCCTCATCCATTGTTTGGGTATTCATCAAAATATCGAAAAATGCTTCCTTTCGATAAGCATAATGAATTCCATCTGTTGTCATTACGATCACGTCATTCTTTTTTAATTGTATTTGTCCAACCTGTACAATTGGAGTAGCAGAAATTCCAATTCCGTTATATAGCATTAAACGTTCAATCGCAGTATAATAACTTTCCTCTGATATTACCCCGGAATCAACCAGTTTCTGCCCTTCTGTATGATCCTTGGTCAGCTGTAAAACCTTTTGATCCCGAATGATATACAGGCGTGTATTTCCAGCATGACCAAAGGTAAGCTTTCCATTTCGCTCTAAAAAGGCGCAGGTCATTGCTGTTGCATAATTTAAACGCCCCTCTTCATCTCCAAGCTTAAAACCGATCAAAACATCATTAGCAGATAAAAAAGCCTGTTCCATAAAAAGCTTGGAATTATCAAGCAGAAGCTGAGTATTTTTGTTATATAACCGTTTTAAAAATGTTTCGGTTTGATGTACTGCAATGGAAGATGGACGAAAAGTGCCATTTTTTGCACCGGATCCATCTGCAATGCTGGTAAATAAGCAATCTCCAAAATCAGATTCATTAAACAGAATATAATCTTCGTTTGTTTTCATGTTAAAACCAACATTTGATTTTCCGCTGTATGAAACATAATCAACTGCCATCTTTTTCCCTCTTTTTGATAACTTCATTATATCCGGCGGCATACTTGGAAAAATCTTCAGACAACTTAGTCTGGTATGCAAGATACAAATAGGATAATGCATCTTTGTTTTGCACTTTGCGATCCGTCTGCATAGTCTCCAACAAAGTTTCCATATTATACCATATGTCATCATAAGCTTCCTGGGCCGCCGCTGTGGTTTCTGTCATAGAACCTGGTTTTATGGTATCATCTGGTATGCTTACTTCCAGCTGGCAGAATTCTGTATCTAGTTCCTTCAAATTGGCCAAATAGGTATCGCTGTCAATGGCTGAAGTCAGATACAGTGTTACCGTATCGTCTAACTTTTCAAGATATGCCTTCAGATCTGCCAGAGAATCATACCGGCTGACGATCCAATCATCAGCCGGTGTTCCTTTTGCAAGGCATCCTGTCAAAGTTGTTATTCCTACTGCTGCCATTATCAGAAGTTCTTTTATAGATTTCTTCATCATTCGGCGACGGTTTCATCACCAATTACAGTGGAATCCTCAAATTCTTCTGGCATAGTAGTATTTGCAGAGGATTCAGTTTCAGCAGCTTCTGTTTCTACAACGTTCTCCGGAACTGTTTCTCCTGTTTCATCTAATTCAGCAAAACCATTCATAAGGTCTTTTCTTGCGGAAGAATCCTTATATTTAACCTTCATTGCCAGGACAACATTATCCTGATCGGTGCAAACAGCTAAAAGATAACGCTCTTTGTCAATAACTCCAGAAACTGTCAGGAAAGTTTTGCCGGCAAGTTTCATTTCTTTGTCTTTACCATTAAGTTCCAGCTTTTCTTCTGTCTTAAATTTTGCCAGAATATCTGTTGCTGATTCATGGTTCGGGTTTACCTCAACAGACATCTGAATGTATCCACCATCTTTGTCCATGGCAGCCATTTCGCTGTCAGCAACTTTTTTATCTTCGCCATTTCTACCGTAGTATTCTGCAAGCTTCTCGTTCTCGGTGATTGCCATAGTTATGCCGTCTTTTGGGACATACTGCATATTAAGGAAACTACTCATCCAGCCAGCTTCGGTGATAGTGCCCTTTTCATATCCATAATCTGAAAGGAGAGCGGATCCTTCGATGAAATCACTTTCAGATTCTTCCACGGTTTCTTCCGGTACAGTTTCAGATACATCCATCTGTGTCTCAGCCTGAGCTGCATCTTCTGCGAAGCATGGAACAGATGAACTAATCACTGTGACTGCCATACATAAACCTAACATTGCTTTTACTGCTTTTTTTCTCATGATAAATACCTCCAAAATTATTCTGGTTGTGTTTCTGTCTGCTCTTCTGCCTCAGCTGGAGCATCAGTTTCACTTGTGAGTACGGTAGTGCTGTTTGCCAGCTCCGTATATATACTTTTGTAATCAGCAGAGTCTGCTGAACTTACCACATAGAATTTAATTACTGCACTGTCTTTTTGAATGAGTCCAATATAGGTATAATAGGAAATGTTGGGCTCTGAATTATTGACCACGTAATACTGCATCTGGGTTCCATCTGCCAAGTCAACTGCTTCCTGGATTTTTATTTCTCTAGTGACGCCATTGGCTGTCTGGGTTTCGTTTGCAATTTCAGTGTCAAGATTACTATTTTCTATGGCAAAGATATTGATTTCGTCTGAAGCAGACTGCATACAGGTATACAGGTCACCGCTGTCGTTTTGGCTGATTGTATAGCCGGACGGTGTGGTGACTTGATATTTCCATTCCATCACCCATGAAGCAGGTTCCCAGGTCGGATCTTCACCAATTTTACTGATGTTATTTTTCTGGAAAATGTCTATACTGGCATCGTCTGTATAATAAAGGGTGATCAACAATACTCTTCCATCCACACCTGTTGCATAGGTTTTTGTCTTGGTTGCATTAATAATAGCTGTGGACGTTGCATAATTTTTATCTGCAAACGTAATGTTTTCGCCAGTTTCAACATTTTCAGCGGAGCTGTCGGTAAGATAGGTCTGAATAACATCTTCTGTAGATGCGCCCTTACTTGGGATTGACGAAATATTCAGGATTATACCGTCACCGTTTCCATAGGCCTCTTCCTGATATTTGCTTCCGGATTCCTGATAAGTTATTTTTAACTCTTCGGTTTTATCCCTATCAAAGTAGAATAGCTCCCTGCCCATTACCTGAATTCCAAAGTATTGATTCTGGTAGGAATTATTATCAGAAAAAATCTCCCCGGCAGTATAGGCTGTCTCAGTTGTATCCCCTTCCGCTTTCTCTGGTTCTGGACGAACTATGTTTTCATCAGTTGTACCAGTTACGATCATGCTTCCAGATATTTCTCCGGTAATATTTGTTTTATCAGCGGCGGTTCCGGCAAATGACATGGTAATATCTACTCTTAAAATGTCTTTTGTTTCTTTGCTCACATAATAATCAAGTGATGTAGTTCCACAGATAATATCGGTATAGCCGTTCATATTGCAATAAGCTGACAAAATCCCAATATTTTCATCGCATTCATAAGCGATGTGATAACAGGGAACATCATTGATAGTGGTATCTTCCTTTTTTTCACACTCGTCTGCATACACAAAATTAAAAATGTCCTGAAAATTCCCATCAGTTAATTGCCATTTCCCTTTTGCTTCATACATAACAGAGGACTGATCCATATAAGCCCCGTTCTCTTCTCCGTCAGTGGATTGAAATGCAGTAGACGTAGCCACAAACGTGTGTGCAATATCTTTTGATCCTGTAGAGTCTTCAAGTTGCAGCTTTACATTTCCAGTCCGATTTGTCTTTGGAATAGAAACCTGGATATCTTTGAGTGAAAGCTGTTTTTCTGTCTCTGTTTCTGTTTCACTTTCTGTCTCAGTCTGTGTTTCCGTTTCTGTCTGCGGTATTATCTGTTCTGCTTCTGTTTCCGCTGGATTTTCTTTGGGCGGTTCAAGGCCGCAGCCAGAAAATGAAATTGCTGCAGTCAATGCAACTGCTGTTAGAACTGCTTTTTTCACAAAAGCCCCTCCTTTCTTCAATTTTCTATAATATGTTTTATTTAAAAAAATTCAGCAAAAAAGGAGCGGCAATGCGCTCCTTTTAATCCGGCTAAATTAGTAATTATAATTTCCTGGTGTAAATCCGCCTCCAAACTGATTCCCGGGATTATTCCGCCCATTCTGAGAATTTCCCTGGAAACCATTGGCGTTATAAGTTCTGCCGCTCTGTGGCGGCTGAGATCCCTGATTGTTATAATGTGGTGCATTCTGTCTGTTATTTCCATTTCGGTTGTTATTATAACTACCACGCTGGGATGAATTTCCGGAATTTCCATACCCGTAATTAGAATTTCCGTTTCCATTTTGATTTCCGCTTGGTCCTGTCGGATACTGTCCGTAATCATTTGGCTGAGGATAAGAACTCTGACCTGCATTATTCTGATTTCCAGAAGAATCCTGCTGATTCTTTTTCTTTTCAGAGAATGTACGTTCTGCAATTACTTGAAGCTGGTAACGTTTTTCTCTGTTCTGAGTCTCATACTCATTCAAGTGGATTGGCCCATTTACTTCAACTGTACAGCCTTTCCTATAACGACCAGATTCCATTCCTTTTCGTATGTATTCTGCTTTAGATCCCCAGGCTGTGACATAAAAAAAGTCTGTATTTTGTGAATTCTGTGGATCTGTTACAGCAACAACAAATGTGCATCGGTTTTTGCTTGGTTCCTGTCCTTTCGTAAATATGGCATCTGCAGTCATCCTTCCTGTAATAGATAAATCATTCATATAGGCTCCTTTCGCCGGATAGATAAATTACTCCGGTCTTCATAATTTTAATTTCGTATATAATATGTAAGTGATTGAAAGTAAAAATCATTGAAGCCGTATGCTCCGGTGCCGGATCTTATATGTGACTATTATCTGTTTATTATTTCCTCCAGAACATTTTCCAGAAAAATTTCTGTATAGGGATCTGCTTCCAAAGCAACCAAGGCTCGCCCTATCCGAAGCTGATCTTCTATGTTTCCAGCCATTTTTGCCCCAGAATGACATTCTTCCAGGTATTGTTTGATATTTGAAATTTGTGTACTTAATTTTTCCATAAGTCCTCCATTTTTTCTGTTTTCTCTCAGAACTCAAAACCCATTCCATATTGGTTTATCTCGGTACAGAAAATATTCCGCATCATCGCACTCTTCTTCAGAAAGCTCAGAAATTCTTTTTCGTGAGCGTGATATATACAGTTTGCTCGTTATCTTGGTATTTGGCTGTTCTCTTTCCAACATATAGTCAAAATCTACCAGATCCCGGTATTCCTGTATTTCATGAATTTTTAGATATTGGAAGAAATAATTTCTGTGAAAGGGGCAAAAAGAACAAGCACTTGCTTTTGTGTCAAGTCCCCAGGTATCTTTTATGTAAGCATAATTGTCTTTTCGCTCCAATCGCATATCCACTAGAGGGAATACATTTGTAAACATTTTGTGAGGATTTTCCCGGCATCGCTGCCGTTCCTCGTAGGAAAAGCCGATATGCATTTCGTGAGCTTTTAGATCTTCTGGTCTTGTATGTTGCCCCTTTCTGTACCCCAGAATTTCCATCCGTACATATTTTTGAATCAAATTAATCTTATATTCCAAGGTGCAGTTGCGCAGCATCTTTCCTTTTTTGCCATCTTCATTTACCGTCCAAAAGGGAATGGAGACTACTCTTTGGTGCCCAAAATTTTGAAGATAATCCTCGTATAATGGTGATTTCAAAATTTTGAATTGAATTCCAGCCTCCGCACAGGCCTTTCCTACGAATTTCACTTGTTCCATGACCCATGGCGGTTCCTTTCCAAGGTCGCAAAAGCATACCAGATCATATACCGGAACCAAAGGAAATCTCCCAGGACATTTCACATTTTGACAGGCCATCAAAGCTAGGGCTGTACTTTGCATACCTGCCCCGCAACTCAATATTTTCATATGTAACCTCTTTCTTATGCTTTGATGATACGAAACAGTTCAGGAATATCTTCTGTTCTTATAATCTCATAGCTGCTGCATCCTGTAATATGTTGCATACTTTCGATGAAGAACAGGTTTTTGGCTTCTTCTTCGGTGACTTTCATGTTCCCATTTCCAGAGATTTTTTCACAATATGCCCGGCAGCAGATTTTGCGGAAAGTATTGAGTTTTATATCGGTACAGATACATCCGGTACTAGCATGAAAAGTATAGGTACAGAAGCTCCGGGTTAAAACTCTGCGAACATATTTTTTTATTTCTGGCATTATCCAATATTCCCTCATAAGAAATTCCTCCTTTTTCTTTAATATGTACGATTTTTCTGCATGGCCTCCAATTCTCATACAAGACGTTTTTCTTTGAATTACATATTAAGGGTGAAGCTATTTACTGATATGAAGGAGGAAAATCATATGAAGACATACAAAGTCAGTGCAGATATCCGCCCTTATCTTCGCAGAAATCTGTTACGGGGTTGCTATTCCTGTAGATTTTTTCGAGATGAAAAAGGTGTTCTGCGATGCAAGACGAATGCATCATCAGAAACTTTTCACAAAATGATTGTATTTTCAAGATCGGATCGGGATTCAGAAAAATATGGAATTAAGTATGTACCATACAACAAAATTAATATGGAACTTATTTTAAATGAAACCCCTGCCTATGTTGTTGAGAAAGTTGCTGAATGTTATTTGTAGAAAGAACCGACTTTGTATGTGAAGCCGGCTCTTTTTTTATTCCGCAGAGGAATGGAAAGGAGACAATATGGAATTGTCAAAACAGTTATACCGGGAAATTGAAGAATTACAAGTAAAGGAATTGTTTCGTGCATACAACCCTGATCATATGGAACGGAAGCATATACTGGTAACGGATGGGGATCTTCTCCAACGTCTGTGTCGGATAAAGATAGAAAAGGATGAAATTATCCTTTGTACAAAATTTTCCGAACCGCTTGATGAGGTCCTGAATCTAATCCATGATTGTATCTTGAAAAATACCAGAGATATTGAAAAATGGAATCCGTTAAAAACCGATTTGGTTTTACATATGCCATTAGGAAAAGTCATTGGCTATGGATATGTACAACGTACAGACACTACCAGGCCATTTAAGATGAGCGCAATCCGCATTATACTTTCTGCATCCCCGGTAAAAGGACGTTTACTTGCTGTTCGGACGGCTTATCCAGTCCCTGATTCAGATGAAATTGATGAAGTGTGGGAAGCCAAGGATGAGTATGAAGACAAGCTTCAGAAAAACCGGCAAAAAAAGAGAGCTTTTAATGCTCTCTTTTTTGATGAACTAGAGATGGTAGGATTTTCGAGATGTTTTGCCATCTTTTTTCCCTTTGGTATAAGGATTGATATAGACTTTTTTTCCATTTTTATAATGTCGGTAGTGTCCTCTTACATTCCAGGTTTCTGTTAATCTCTGCCTTTTTTTGCTATTCAGTTTCCGGACCAGTCTATCATTAGATGATACGATTTTTATTCCATTGATTTTTACTATTCGTGGATCGGCAGCAGAAACTGATTTTTGGGGAACTTTTTTCTTATTCCCATTTCTGTTGCTTTCCTTTTTTTCGATTACTTTAATCTCCGGATTTTCACTTAGATAATTGATCCATTGCATCACTTTAATAAAAGTCCAGATATTTAAAGTGTATCGGCTAATATATTGGGAGACAAAATCGTCTGCCACCGAATAGCGTTTCTGCTTTGTATATACCACAGTTTGCGCATTAGTAAAATTGAAAAATTTAACTTCAATCTCTTCTGCATCCTCCAAAGAAACGACTGCTTCAACATTGTATGCCCATAGTGGAAAATCGGTCTCATTTTTCACCTGGAATGATTTACAGTACAATTTGTATCCCGTATCTTTTATGTCTGCAACTTCAAAAATCAAAAAGTCAGAAAAATTATCAACCTTCTGGATAAAAACTCCTTTTTTCAGAATTGGAAATGAATTCAAAATGGTCGGTATTTCAACACCGGAAAAACACTTATCAAATTCCTCCTTAGTTATTACGATTTGATCCAGGGAATTTATTGTTTGATATAATTCCCGCCCCACATTTTCCATCATCAAATAGATTTGCTTATTCGTTTTCATAAAAGATTTCCTCCGTAGAAATATGAATAATAGGTTTCTGATCTAGTTCACATGATTTAACACCTCCAGTTTTCTAAAATCTCATTTCATATCTAATATGTATTTTCGCAGCCTTTTTCCGCACCGAAGTCTGGCAGTGTCAAACACATAGTAAAAGGCAGCCCGTAGGCCGCCTTCTTTATACAGCTTATTTGAGTTTTATACATGGGTCATTGACTATCAAGCCATGATATTCCGCATATAATTTTTGCGGTAGCAGGTTGTACATTTGCTCCTGATCACAAAACATTTCTGACACAAAATCAGTTAAGCTTAGAGCATTTTCGGGTTTGTTTGCCAGGTATATTCCATATGCAATCTCAGAAAATAGTTTCGGATCATAACTACCATATTGAGATACCGGCTCTTCTTTTCTCATATTCAGCCAGGAGCGTAACACCAGTTGCTGATCACACTGTTCCAACAAAGCAAGCTCAGAAACTACTCCGGTAGTAGCCGAAACAAATTCTACCGATACACCAGGGAATGCTGGGTCAGAAGTAGCCTTGGCAATCAGATGTCCTCCTGTTACTGCAACACAAACCTCGTTAGTATTCATAAAAACTTCCTCCTCAAACTGGATATACAGCCCACCAGCCGTAAAAGATATCCTCTTTATCAACACCTAAATCAGCATTATAACAGCAAGTACAGATATCCAGACCAGCGGCTGTTAGAAAATCGGCTAAAGCATTAGCTGCTGCCTCCGTTTTGCACATAATCTCATCTTCATCATTTTTCCAATACCCCTGCATTGCCGCATCTGGAGAAGTTGGAAGTTTCTCCAGGATTTCGTTATACCAAGAAGATTTTTGCACCGGTGATTCCGAATGAATATGATAAGCAGAAAAAAATTTTGCATATTCGTCATCATTTAAAACAATACTCAGATCATATAAACCATTATGAAACTTTTTTACATAATCATGGTTTATGAAAAAATATCACATTTATTTAGAATCCAATGGCATCTTTCCAGTTCTTCCAAATCAACATTTTTACACACTTCTACGAGTGTAGATCCCTTGATAAAAGTTTTTATATTATTTTCTGTTAAGTTGGTTTTCTTTATGGCGTTTTTCAGAGTATTATCAGGGATTTGGGGCCAGCATTTTTTCAAAATGTAAAGCAGTTCATTCTTGGGAACAGAAGATAGATTTTCTGTCATAATGTCTTCATGTAAATTACTATCTGCTTCAAATAGAGCCGTAATGCTACGGGCTTTAGCATGGGCTTCCGTGAGGAATTTGGCATATTCCATACTGGTCATTGATACAGTCAAATCATAGAAGCCGTTGTGAACCTCCAGGACATAATCATGATTTTCAAGAAAAATTTCACATTTTTCTAAAAATCGGATGTTTCTCTTCAGACCATTGTTATCAACGTTCGTACACACGGTTTCAAGCTTAACCCCATTGATAAAGGCTCTTATTTCTTCATCCGAAAGATTTGCCTTAGAAACAGCTTCAGCCAGAACCTCTTTCGGAATTTCAGTCCAACAGTTTTTCAAGACCTGTAATAGGTCATTTTCAATAAAAATATTCATAGAAAGTTCCTCCTTTTACAGATCCACCCACTCTGTTGCAACAAAATAAACTGTCCTTTTGCAGATTTTGCATTTGCTCAAATCAAAATGATCAGACTTAATCCAGCCTTTATTTATCGCTTCAACAAGTCTGGCTCTGCAAAGTCTTTCAGACCACAGTCCTCGCCCCCAGGGAATGTACCTTTTTTGTTCAATACTCCAAACGTATGCCTGGTATTCATCATCGACCTTCGCTGTATCGACTTCAACACAGTTGTCCAAAGCAATACCTGCCCGGCGAAACTGAGAAAATTCCTCAGGTATTACATTTTCAGGATTTGCTTCAGCAGATAAATTTTTCTGCTTTTTTAACTTTTCTTTGTCAACAGTACATAATGCCATAATCTTCATAAAATTTCCTCCATTTCCAGCTACTTATTATTGATTGAGCAAGTATCGATTACGCATAGGCAGCACACTGAAAAAATCCTATGTGACTTTCCCAATCAAAATCTTCTGGCAGATACTCTCCTATTGTGTCTTTATAGTCCTGAACCAGCTCATCTAGGGTTTTATAGCTTCTACCCGCCAAAATTTCCAGAGACATTGCCGGTTTATTCGAAAATAATAGATAAGAGTCCTCTGCCACATCCTCAAAGGTTAAGTTTTCTAATCCCTTTATAGGACAAATAATTCCACCAGAATACTGGTCATCGGAATATCTATCAAATGAAAATACACCATCATGAAATTTTTCAACTTGTTCATTTGATAATCCAAATGTATCTGATAACTCTGGTAACTCATTGATTATATCATTCTTTTTGGCAGCAGTAAGGAAATAGGATTCTCGCTCACCATAATCGGAAATCAGTTCTTGATAATCAGCAACATCAGTTGCTGTTGCATCTTTCTTGTAAGTTTTCCGAAGATACACCAAAAGCATATCTTCAAATTCCTCATCTGATAATTTTAAGACAATTCCTGATAATGCAGCCCAATAACTACTCATATATATTTTCCTCCGTAAATTAATTGATGTTCTGTTCTACTGCATATTGCACATATAGCACCATAGCATTTCATTCAGAACATTTTTCTTAGTAATTTCATAGTGATCTTCCTGCAAGCAATTTGCTACTTCCTGAAGGATTTCATCGCCGAAATTCTCAGGAAGGATCTCGCTTTCGTTATAAATTTCGTCCAGGTATTTTCGAATCAGATTTTTATCTTCCTGATCCAGTACTTCCCGGATTTCCAAATAACAGCCATCCATAGATTTATCGTAATGTTGACTGTCATAGAAAGACCGAAATAAAATTTTAGCGTAACCACACAGTTTTAAATCTTCCAAGTCTTTCGCCGGTTTATAGTCTCCAGACATACATCCATATCCGGACAAATAATGTTTCCGGTCAAGATCACATATTTTATCGTGATAGGTGATTACATTTTCATCCAAGAATCGATTGTATGAATCAAGCTTTTCTGTGTCATTCATATCCATACGGGAATTTCCTTGAAATAGCTCTAATTGCCATTCCACTTCCTGGATATTCTTTAAATCCCGCTGGATACCATTGATTGCTTGCATATAATCATTTTGGGTTCCAGGTTTCCAGTTCTTTGAACTGCACTGTTTTACTTTATATTTTTCGGTATTAACCGTTAGCTGATAAATAGCCATAAAAAAGTTTCCTCCTAAAAACCAGGTTCAATTTCTTTCCAGCCCAAGCTGTCACAATAGTAGTATTTGGATCCTTCTTCTCTGGCAATTTCGATTACATCGCTGACAGATATAGAACGTCCGGTGTAGTCGGATGGGGGAATCCAGTTGAAAAAAGCAAATAAATCTTCAAGTACTTCAAGATCATTTGTATTGCACCTTTCCGCTTTTCCACCTATGATTACCTGATCCCACAATTCACAACTATAGACCTTATTATAATCATTTATGGAAAATCTATCTTTCGTTTCATTCCAGCCACGAAAAGCATACCCAGCTTCTACCGGAAGCTGATAAATGTGGTATTGACTCATATAAAATCCTCCCGTTATTTGGCTGCCATAATAATTAAAATATCGTTGAATACAGTGATACTTTGAATTGTCATATCCAAAATAGAAGCTAACGGTTTATGGAAGCCATTTTTCTTTGTATCTACAAGAACATTTTTTGATAAATTTTCATAGATCCGATAATTGCACTCTAAATCGAGCGCATCATTATAGACCAGATCGCCTACCAGCATATAAGTTCCTCCTTTACTCCTTACTCTCTAGTAGTTCCTGATAATCTGCCAGGTACATTATTGCGTTAGCTTCTTCACCCAAAGCTTTCAAAAGTTCCGCAAACGCAAAAATACTTTTTTCGTAGTTTTCTGGATTTGTATTTTCGTATATGATATCGTATAAATAGTCATTAATGGCTTGACACAACGCATCACATACTGTTTGTGAAAGAAGAATTGACCGTTCTTCCAGCGGTGATGGCTTCGATATTTTCATATGCTCTACTTTCTCCTAGATGATCAATATTCTCTCACAAAATACGGGTGTCCACTGGCATCATACTTCAGGATCAGATACACTTTTTCCACTTTGTGTGTTTTAGGGTTAGCCAACAATGCAAATACATGATTGTTATGCATATACTTGGCTGGTTGTTTTCGGATTTTATGGAATAACGTACTCCACAACATAAAAAGCCTCCTTCTTAATAAGATTCTTAAAAGTTTTTCTAATAAGCCATATTAATCACGCTCCTTTTTTTCTAAAAATCATTTCAGAATTAATATGTAATTCCAGAAACCAGTTCCAGAAAAAAGGAGCCTCTGAGGGCTCCTTTTAATAAAATGGTTAGGCTACTTTTGATTACATGGTATTGCCATTTTCTCAGCCAGTATGCGTTCCTGGCGTTTCTTATTTACCTTCTCATAACACGATTTTTTCTTATAAGCATAGAATTCATATCCATCGGAGGTAGAAATTGAAAGTTCCTTTCCATCGGTATTCCAGTCAACTATTTCTGCAGGATCAATATAGTTTTTGTCTATTGAATCTACAGCACTGGCATTTTTTCCTAAGAGAAATGCCGAGATAATACAAACCATTGTAATTGTAAACTTGTTTTTCATAAAAGTTCCTCCTGTTATAATATCAAGTAAAAATATCAATCAGAAATTCTAATTATGATAATATCGTTACAAAAATCGAATACAAGAACTGTTCTCTCCAACAGATCTTTTCGTTGCTCGTAAATAGTGATAGTCCGGTCCTGAACAATCTTATTCAGGCTGTTATCGTTGATGAGAGCTTTCCCATTCCAATTACCATACATTTCTAAAAATGTTCCAAGTTTCATCCATCGGCCTCCTGGGGTAAATCAGCAATACTTTCATATTCTTCCAAGCCAGCAATTATACCGTCTATAAAACTAAGCAAAGTACCCCGTCCATATGAGCAGCTCCACCGCATGGGCGGGGGTGAATGCGCTTTACTTTCCAGAAGCCTGGTTTTGGATATACTGTTGGATCACCTGACGGCTGGTTCATTGACTGAACAGACAAAATATCTGCTAGATTTTTATATGCAATCTGTTTTACATCCGAACATACATTTGGTATAATGATGTTATATAAACGTAAGGCTTTACAATGCTTTAGGAAGGAGACAGCTACATGGGTTATACAGTCGTACAGCGTGTGATCACAACAGATGAATGGGCCTATAGTTACCTGGACGGTTTTGCCAGGAAAGCAAAGCTTTTGTATAACGCTGCCCTGTTCCGCATCCGTAACATCTTTACCGGATATGACAAAGACCATCGGACAGAGAATGAAACCGAAGTCTTTGTAGAAGTCCAGCTGTTACAGGACTCTTATCCGGGAAAAGTAATTCGGAAAGTGGTCACATACTATCAGCTGGAAAAGCTGCTGCGTGTGACCGGGAACCCGGATTTCTTTTCCGGGCTGCCCATGCAGACGGCACAGGCCGTTGTAAAGTCTGCGGTGTCAGATTTCAGGAACTGGCTGTCTGCTCTAAAGGAGTACCAAAAGCATCCGGAAAAGTTTCTTGGGAAGCCCAAGATGCCAAAGTACAAAAAGACAGAGGTCTGTACCTTTGGATTTAGCAACCAGGATGTGGTGTTGTATCCACAGGATACCGGCGTACAGGTAAAACTGCCAATGACCAGACAGCGCCTGTCTTTTTCCAACCTTTCCGCTGATGCCTGTTTAAGGGAGGTAAAAGTAAAACCTTATTACGGCAGATATCTGTTACTCCTGACTTTCCAGGAAGCAGATCCTGTTCTGGCGGCTGAAATGCCACATAGCTGTGCCATTGACTTTGGGACAGACAACTTCGCAGCCATCGTATGTGGGGACCAGTCCTCAGTGATCTACAAAGGCGGAGCTGTCTTATCCTCCTGTCAGTGGTTCCATAAACAGCGGGCAAAGCTTGTTGGGATCTTGACAAAGGGGCATACATACAAAAACGTCTCTTCCCGTCAGCTGTCCAGCCTGTCCTATCACCATGCCAATTTCATCAAAGACCAGTGCCATAAGATCAGCAGGAGCATCATCAGCTTCTGCCTGGAGCATCAGGCCGGCACGTTAGTCCTTGGAGTCAACAAACTCTGGAAACAGGGAGCCCGGATCGGGAACCAGAACAACCAGAGTTTTGTTTCCATGCCTGTCACCCTGCTGCGGGAACTGATCACTTACAAGGCATTGAATGCCGGGATCCGGGTTATCGAACAGGAGGAAAGCTATACCTCGAGGGCAGACGTAACTGCAGGAGACTATCTCCCCACCTATGGGGTGGATGATGGAAATGCTTCTTTTTCCGGGAAACGGCTGAAACGTGGGCTGTACCGCTGCCATGATGGCAGACTGGTCAATGCAGACTGTAACGGGGCAGCAAACATCCTGAGAAAAGCGTTTCCTGATATCTGGCGGCAGACTGCAGATTTTGGCTTTTTAGCAACACCAGAGGTGGTCGGGTTCCACCAGTTAAACCCGTAAAGGTATTCCCGTCAAAGGGATAGGGGTGCGCATGGATGCGCCCTGGCGGCACGGACAGCCAGTTTGCTGGTTGGAAACAGGAAACTGTCACGGCTGTCAGAAACCCATTCCATAGGAGCTAACGCACCGCATGGGAAGGGTAATTCATTTTCCCAAATGTTCATAAAAGAAGTATATTCAGGAAAAACATCCACCGAACGTGTTATTAGAATATCTGCTCCTTGAATTTTTCTAAAATACTGTTTAATAACCATAAAATTTCCTCCAAACCAAGTACTATTTTATAGTTGATACCGAAGGTAAATTAAATTCTACCTTAAGTAAAGGATTTGGTTTTTCCATTCTCCGCTTAAGTTCCTCCAAAGATTTGTCCTGAAGCTGATTCTGAAGATAAGACAATTTCACCAAATGACCGGAACTGTCTGGAAGTAAATCTACAAGCTTAAACCAATGAAGCTTATTGGGATTTATAACCATTTTATACCCCTGCATCCCAAACAATGTTTCCAGCACGTCATCAAGATCATCCAAAAGAGTTGGAACTGTCTTGGCTGTTCTTTTTGGAGCCAGACAATCGAGGAATAATTTGTTCCTGTCCTTATCATAAACAATATAAGTAATATGATCCGGCTGCTTAGAAATATTCAAGTAGCACTGCTGTCCAACCTTACATCTCTTTATAAACAGCGGCTGATCACTTTCGCAATAGATAGTAAAATTATTCTTATCATAGATAAAATTCTTTTCGTCTATAGCTTCACTTCCGCATCGGCAACAAGTCCAGATGTTATCTGGATCCGGATTACGGTCAACCTGAACGCAGCCATTAATTGTTTCAAGATAATTACCACTTGCATCAACCTTCCAGTCCTGCATTACGTGCGCAGTTGTTATAAATTCATTTCCTCCACATTTTGGACATATCATTTTCATGAAAAGTTCCTCCCTTAATTTTTATTAACCACAATAGGCTATATGTAATTCGTTGCAAACATCTGCTACATTGATATCAAATTCCAGAACTTCATCATCCGTGATAAGTGGCTCTTCAAGTAATCTTGTAGAACTATGCCCGTCATAGCGGCAGGCAAACCAACCCGCCTTGTGTTCTCCATTGATTTCAACATCATCAAAATAGGCTACCTCCAGTTCATCGGAGCTAGAAATAAATTTTCCCGCATCTTCGATTGCACTGATAAGCTGCTGTTTTCGCTGTTCGCACATCACTTGCTGTTCCAGGCAATATTTGGAATAGAAGTCATATAACTCTTCCTCAGGCATCTGATCTGCAATTTCATCCAGAAGCTTTTCGATGCTGTCCTTTTCCAGATTCTCATCGACTTCGTTGTCAATAAAATCTTCCAGAGCTTCTGTTCCATTCATAAACAGTTCTCTTTTTAGGATTTCCCACTTTTCATCTGAAAAATGAAGATCATCTTCCCCGGCAAGCTGCTCATCGAAATTGACAGTATGCTCCACTGTGTCAGATGTATCTTTTTCAAAACCATAGGGAAGAAGAAAACTGTTCGGAATTGCTGTAAAAAAATCGCCCCAGTTAAAGTTCTTGCAGTTATGTTGGTATTCTTGAAGTCCGATATCAGTATTGATATAAGCTGCTGCCGCTTCTTTTATTTTTTCGATTAAATTAATCGAATCATCATGCACGGTAAATACGAAAACCGATGTGCGGCTATCTAATCCATCCTGTTCGCTTGCGGTAATAATTTCTTTTCTCATATCCTTTTTCTCCTATCTCCGAGTCCAATGCAGGGTAATACTTTCAATGTTCTCTCCCTGGCAATATGGATACTCTCTTTTTTTATAAAGTTCTTCAATCCTGCTTTCACATTTTTCTTTGTCTATAAACGGTGTATTTACACAGTCGCAAATATATCCATCGTTTATATACCATATTTTTCTGCCATCAAATTTTTCTTTAAATTTTATTCTCAAATAATACGCTCGTTTCATAACCCCTCCGCTTAACTTGCCAAACAGATCCGTTTTTCGATTTCAGCTGCAACCTGTTTATAGTTGAGCCGAATTCTTTTCCAGACCTTTTTATCAAGATATGCGCCATTGTAATTGATTTCGACTCCATTACACATATACCTTACCCCAACCCTGCGCCGGTCCAGTTCTGAAAAATCCAAGTCGGAATGTGTTTTAAAAATAACATTCGACCATTCAGAACAAGTCGCAAACATCTTTTGCGACTCCTCTACAAGATCTTTTCCGGATAAATAGGCATTCTTTAAATCATTGAACCATCCACAATAGTCGCAAAATTCTCTTGTATCAAAAAGATACTTGATGATTTTTTCATCTGTTGTAAGTCCAAATCCCGTATTGAACAGATCTGCAAAATTCATTTGGCCCGTTATTTGATTTGTGTCAGGCCCTCTTTTTTGAATCTTTGTTGTACCCATAAAGGTTCCTCCTTATAAATGTTTTAAACAAAAGCACCCTAATCCATGTATTCATTCTCCAGTATTCAGCACTTTTATTTCAGTTCTAATATGTAATTCCTCGGCACAAAAAAGAGAGCTGCTGTCAGCTCTCTAAAATCTTTTTCTCTTTTTAACATATCCGCCAACTAATATCAGGAATATACTCCCAAGGCTAATATATAGTCCTTGGTGAATCCCAGACGGAGTATATACCATCTTTATAGCATGAGTACCTTTTTCCAGATGAAGTCCCATAAAAGTTTCTCCGATAAGTTTTGGCGTTGCGGAAACTCCATCCACATATATACTCCAGCCTTTATCATATGGAACCGTGAGCAATAATGTCCCGGAGCGATCCGTATCAATGTTTCCTGTTACCGTATTACCAGAAACGGTTACGTCTTCCATCTGATTTTGTGATAAATCATCGATTACTTTTTGATAATCCTCATTACTGCAAACATATACATATGCCTTTATTTCCCCGTCTTTTCGATTATCTCCAAGTTCAACAGAAAGAGTTGCAATGTTATCATCACTGGAGCCATTCAATGAAAACAGGAAATCGTTCATTTTTGAAAAAGTTCGGTCATACTCCGGTGACTGAATCGTAACTTTATCCAGATTTACGCCTGTATAGACATAAACCTGTTTGTTATCGGGAATTTTGATACCATAACTTTCCCCATTGTACAGTTTAATTGCACGATCATACTTATAGATGGGGCTTTCTCCTGTTGCCAGTTTCACAAAATCGTTTTGAACCTCTAATGGATTTCCACTGTAAATATTCCAATTTTCAATATTGTCATTTACCATAAAACCAAGAGATAATGCATTATCATTTTTATACAGTGTGAGGGTATCATTTTCATCCTCATATTCGAACTGGTACATAGTATCCGCTTTATGGGAGGGAGAAAGCAGATATTTTATACCTAAGATGTCATTCATAAGCTTTGTCACGCCATAATAGCCATTTTTATTGGTTCTTGCTTCTATTCCCAGCTGCTTACAAAAATCGACAACGGAAGCATACATGGTGGAATTGAACATTACGATTCCATTTCCTCCGGCATACATGGTAACATTCCTCATCCATTGCCGGTCAATTTCACTTCGATACCATCCATCATTATCCGTGACCAGTGTCTGGTATGCTTCCTGATCTTCCAGATGGTATTCTCTGGAATCGCCAGAATTACAATATACCCCATATACACAGTTTCCTGTGATTTCTGATATTAAAATTATGGAGATTATAATAGAAAAAGCTTTTAAAGAAAACTTGTGTTGCAGCCTATATAAAAGTGCTGCTGCTACATAAAGTATAAATAATGCAGCTGAAACAATATAAACCCACATTTCAATATCTGTATTTTTATACAAAAAATAATATGCCAGGAATATAATCGGGATTAATCCCGCCAGCAAAATTCTCCAAACAGGAAACGTCTTGATATGACCGGAGGATTCGTATGCCATCACTAGCAAAATGGCAATATACAGGAACGAGAACCTGTTTGGAAGTCCGTTCTGAATATGGAATCCATGCCAGATATAATTTAAAATATTCAATGTAAAGCTGGTTATGAACAGACTGCACATAAGAAAATAGGCAATTCTTTTTCGTAGAAGAATTTTCTTATCCAGCAGGAACAAAAATACAAAGAAAATGGTTCCGATTCCGCAATAAACATTTAGTCCAACCTGTGTATCTGAAATATTGACTGGTTCGAGAAAGGCCATATGTGATTTTATAATATCAGCCAGGTCAGAGTAAAAACGAATTACAGTCGGAAAACTATTTCCATCAACAGATTCAGATGCTGATAATCCTATGTAAGCAGGAATTAAGACTACCGATGCAATCCCACCAGAAAGCAAGGAAAACACAGTAAACTTTAACGCAGGACGCCAGGTCTTTTTCCATGTAATTCTGTTTTGCGAAACCCATTGTAGTATAAAATATAAACAGGCATATAGGCATAGCATAAAGCCAATATAATAGTTACACCACAACCCGTAAGCTAAAGAAAAACAAAATGGCTTTCCACTTCTACCATTTATAATTTCCTCAATCCCATACATAATGAGAGGTGTCATTGCAATACTGTCCAACCACATGAGGTTGAAGTAGTATCCAAGAATCAAGGCGCTTAGAGCAAATGCAGTGCCAAATGCCACCGGCATAAATTTTCTTGTGAAATCCTTTTTATGCAGATACCAGGTGAAGCAGCCGCCGCACAGGCCAACCCTCAGTATGATCATTAAGTCCATGAAATCGCACACATACTTCATTGGGACAAAATATAATAAAAAATTGGATGGCGCTGCAAGATAATACGCATACGTGGACCAGAAGTTATATCCCATTCCACCAGAAAAGGAATATAATAGGGATCCTCCATTAACCAGTTTGTTCCTGAAGTCAGTATAAAAGGGCAAATACTGATGGATAGAGTCAACAATCAATGCCAGCTTGTCTCCAAAAGGCCAGACCTTAATCAATGCAAAGGAAATAGCAAGGATAATTGCCGGAAGCAGAAATCCGGCTGTAAAATAGAATTTACTTTTGTATTTTGTTCTCATAAGGTTCCTCCATACGTTCTAACATTCATTTTTCTGAACCTTAATATGTTAGATTCGTATGGAGTCAGCATTGATTCTAGTCCAATGGCTTTTTATGCTCTTATGTCAGGTATACAGAAAGTAGACCAGTTATTAAATAATCCGGTTTTGTTGTTATCAGGTGCAAATTGTGATAATATTGTCTTATTATTGCACTAGAGAATTCCTCCGTCTCTAAGCGGTGGGACTGTTCTCATATAACAAGGTTATAAAGTTTTAGGAGGAATTTGCATGAGTTTAGCAGACAATACATTTATAGAAATGTGTAATGATGTCATTACGAACGGAACCAGCACAGAGGGTGAAAAAGTTCGTCCAGTATGGGAAGATGGGACCCCGGCGTATACCATCAAGCGTTTCGGAGTGGTAAACCGTTATGATCTGAGAAAGGAATTCCCTGCACTTACCCTTCGTAAGACGGCCCTGAAAAGTGCAATGGATGAGATTTTGTGGATCTGGCAGCGGAAATCCAATAATATCCACGACCTTCACAGCCATATCTGGGACAGCTGGGCAGATGAAGATGGTTCTATTGGAAAGGCGTATGGCTATCAGCTTGGAATCAAACATCAGTATAAAGAAGGGATGATGGACCAGGTGGATCGTATGCTATTTGACCTGAAGAACAATCCCTACAGCCGCCGTATTATGACAAATATTTATGTGCATCAGGATCTTCATGAGATGAATCTGTATCCTTGTGCTTACTCTATGACCTTTAATGTAACAAAAGAGCCTGGAAAAGAAAAGCTTACTTTAAATGCCATTCTCAACCAGCGTTCTCAGGATATTCTGGCAGCAAATAACTGGAATGTATGCCAGTATTCCCTTCTTCTAATGATGATTGCCCAGGTATGTGATATGGAAGCTGGAGAACTGGTTCATGTGATTTCTGACTGCCATATTTATGACAGACATATACCGGTAATCAAGGAACTGATTTCCAGAACACCATATCCGGCACCTACAGTGAAGCTGAATCCGGAGATTAAAAATTTCTATGATTTCACCACAGACGACCTGATTGTGGAAAACTACCAGACCTGGCCGCAGATTAAAAATATTCCGATTGCAATTTAAAAAATAAAAGGGCCCGCAGGCCCTTGAAGAGGAAGGTGTTACCAATGCTCTCCTGCACAAAATTTTCAGGAGTTTTCTTGGTACATCTATAATATGTATGAAAAATAAAAAAATATCTGTTTTCTTTAAAATCGAACATATTTAAACTAGAAATATTTTTTGATAGGAGAATTTTTTATGTTTATAACCAGAGAATGTGATTATGCAGTAAGAGCTTTAATGGCCTTGTCTACAGCCCCTCGTTTATCCATCAATGAAATCTGTGAGAAAGAAGCCATTTCTCCAGCATTTACATACAAAATCATTAAAAAGCTTCAGAAAGCAAATATGGTAAAGGTATTTCGGGGTGTACAGGGTGGATTCTCACTTAATATACCATTAAGTGAATTAACATTGTATGATGTATATACCGTTATTAATCCGGAATTGTTTATAGTAGAATGTGTTGATCCCAATTTTGAGTGTCCACTGGAAAAGAAATGTGAATCTAACAGCTGTTCCGTAAGAAAGGAACTTTGTGATATCCAGCAGGAGTTATGTAACTTATTAAAAAGAAAAACTCTTCAGGAAATTTTATAAGAAAAGCGGCTAAATCTAGCCGCTTTTTCCTATTGTTCGTCTGATTCCTCATTTTCAGAAACCCAGTCTTTTTCGAAATATCCTCCGTTAATCACATTAAAATATTCATCTTCATCAGAAGTTAAAGACCTATATTTTTTTAAAGCAATCCGTAATTTTTGACCTCTAGCTTCATTAATATTCAAAATTTTATAGGCTCCAAGGCCGGTAAGATAAACACTTTCTCCTATCTGCAAATCTGCTGCCTTTTTTCGAATCAAAACATGACCATTTTCAAGCAAATCTGGGGCTGCGATCTGAATATAAGTAAGCGATGAATAATCCACCGGTTTTTCAGTATCCCAAATTTATGAGATAATCC
>OLOG01000516.1_pt1 | contig 34396 bp, 27 predicted proteins | sample 1672351 | NCBI WGS metagenome assembly OLOG01 (sample SAMEA3136674, study PRJEB25190) | human gut metagenome | biome: human gut; feature: human-associated habitat; material: faeces | place: Austria | collected 2013 | reverse complement strand
TGTTGCTCCGGCGGTCGCGAGTTGGACAAAATCGCCGGTTATTAATTTGCTATTTTATTAAGTATTCCTCCTGGAAAGGAGTAACAATTGAAGATTATTTTCAATGATGCAACGGAGCTGGTTATCCAGTCGGCATCGATCCGTGCAGATGGAAGTCTCCTAATTAAGACCATATCGGCAACGGAAGAGGAACTTCGAACCATGTTCCAGGACGAGTTCAAGACTCAAAAGATGGTTGTGACAGAACGGGAGTCCACCATTGCAGAATACGAGAATTACACGGACTTAAATGCCGTAGTAAAATACACGGCTGGAATCTTGGGCGTAGTGATGTATCGGGAAAAAGAATCACCAATGGATCGTATTGGTGCACTGGAAGAGCGTGTGGACAATCTAACGGAAGCTGACAAAAACCGTGAGGCTGAAAACGCAGAGCTTATCGCCACCGTAGACAGTATCCTCACAGACGTGCTGCCGGCACTGCTCGGTGATGGCACAGAAGAAACTCAGTAAGAAAGGAAAAAGAAAGGATGAATGATATGACAACATTTATTGCAAGAAGAATTATGGAAGAGGCAGACAAAAGCACAGAGGCAGGCCAGAAGAAATACCGTGCATATTTTAGGACAAGATTGTACAAAAAATGGAAAGACGAAGTGGACACAATCCTAAAAACCGATGGTTACGATGAGGTCATCGTAGAAGACTGAGGAGGAGTAAAATGGTTAGATTACTTGATATTAAGCGCACATACAGTGATGGTGGTATGCGTCTGTTACTATTGGCGGACAGCAAAGAGGACACGCTCCCGACACTGCTCTCGGATATAGACGGATTAAGCGGTGCTGGGGGGTTACTCCGGGCAGTATAGTAATCACTCCTGCACTTGATGCATGCATTATGGCCAATGATGGCACATGGGGTCCGTGGTTATGATGGATAGCTTATTATTATATAAAATTCTCCAAAATAGAACCGGGGCAGAGATATCTGCCTCCGGGAACCCAGCAATCATGTCAGATACATTAAAGAATAATCCGATGAATGAGATGAAAGTATTTGGGTGGAGTAAGCAGGAGCGTACCACAGGAGCGCAGCTATTCCCAACCATAACTCCAAGTATAGAAGAGAAAAACGGTATAACTGTAGAACACATGGAGCATGGAAAAATACACATCAGCGGGACAGCGGAAAAGACGGTGGATTTTATAGCACCGACATTTGAGCTTTTGGCTGGAACATACACGCTTTCGATGGGAGTTAATATTGATAATACTCTTATGAGATGCACATTGAGTACGACAGAAGGATTACCATATTTCGATATACTTAATAATGAGGCAAGCAAGACAGAAACAACAGAAGATAATATGATACTATATCTTTTGTTACGTGTATACGGTGGAAAAACTATAGATATAACGATTCAGCCTATGCTTAATACGGGCACATCTCCGCTCCCGTGGGAGCCTTACACTGGCGGACAACCAAGCCCATCGCCAGATTATCCACAGCAGATTGTAAGCGCTGGAGATGGTGGAGAAGTAGAAGTTACGATATGTGGAAAGAATCTATTTGATGGCAATACAGATATTTCAAAAACGCAATACTATAAATTACCCATTCAAATGAAGAAGGGCGCAAAATTAACGATGTCGTTCATAGGAGTTGGAACAGGCACCGGACCAGCAAAAGCTTATTGCCATGATTCGAGGGGGGTATATTGCGGTACTTTGTTTTATTTCGATATAAAAAGTGGTGTAAATAAATATTCTTCAACCATAATTTGTATGGGAGGAGAAGAAAGGATTTACTTCTATAACACAGGTTTTTCACAATTTTTTGAGAATATGTATGACATCCAAATTGAAATAAATGGTATAGCTACGGATTACAAACCTTACTACACTCCGCAATCTCTCTCCATCAGCACGCCAACAGGTCTTCCAGCAATCCCGGTAGACACAGATGGAAACTACACCGATGCAGATGGTCAGCAGTGGATTGCGGACTATGTGGATTTTAAGCGTGGGAAGTATGTGCAGAATGTAACTGCTTTTGAGCTTACGGGAGACGAAAAATTCCGATATGAATCGAGTTCGAATACACAGAATATATCAGATGGTCTGTATACGGTAGGATTCCCTATGAACGATACAATTAATAAAATGGTAATATCAAATGCATTTGTGCAAGCGACCAATAATTGGACACCTGAAATTATATATGTCAAAGAGAAAAAAGTTAGTGTATTTACACTTACAAATGCACACTGGATATTTTTTGTACTTGATGCAACCACATTTCCAACAAAAGAAGATTTTGTATTGTTCCTAAAGGCAAAGAAAGATGCGGGAAATCCAGTTGTATTATATTATAACCTGAGCGAGCCAATTGAACGAAATCTTACACAATCCGAGATTCAAGCCTACCAGAATCTTGTAACTTACGCCGGAACAACGATTGTGGAGAACGATGCAGAATGCTACATGGAAGTCTCTGCCGGTGGTGGAGACAGCCTTAGAGCAAAGAAGCTGGCGCTGATACTGGGAGATTAATCTTGGCAGACATCTCCTTCTGCTGTATAATGACGGTGGAAGGAGAGTGAAACGTAAAATGGACAGAAATATAAGAGGAGAAATTCAAAAACTATTATATAGAGGATCGGCAATGACGGTAGCGAATATTTCTGAAGAATTAAGAATATCAAAAGCTACTTGCAAAGAATGTTTAAATCAATTGATTGAGAAAAAAGAAGTATATTCATTTAAAGCTAAAAATAGTGGAAGGATTTATTATGCCATAGATGAAGGTATGACAGTTGATGATTTAGAAAATATGCGTAAGGTTATAAAAGAAGAAACTGTAAACGCAAAAGATGCATATGATGATTTGGCTGAAAAGTATGATGAAGTAAGTAAAAATGTTAATGGTTTATATGCAAATATAATATCCATTATATCTGTATTTGTTGCAATATTTGCTTTGATTACAGTTAATGCAAATATTACATTCGAACTTACAAAACAAAATATGTGTGATGTATTTTGGGGAATAATAGTAGTAAATGTATTTGTAGTAATTTGTATTATGATATTACTTGTTGCAACTAGAATATTTATTATTAATCCATTATTAGGAAAGGGCAAGAAAAAGAAAGATGAGAGAGGTTAACGCCTCTCTTTTTCTATACCAAAATAGAGGTGATTATATGGAAATACGTGCAAGACCCTAGTGGTCTTATTTTTATGCCATAAAATAAGGAAAGGACGATTTATATGATGGAAAAGATTTTAGTATTACTATCAAGTAACTCATTTATCAGGATTCTGCTGATTGCAGTGACACTGGACACGCTTCTTGGGGTCCTCCGGGCAATCAAGGAGCATAAGTTTAATAGTTGTGTTGGAATTGATGGAGCAATCCGCAAGGCAGCCATGCTTTTCTCAGTTTGTCTTTTAATGGCAACAGATGTAATCATGCATATTAATATGCTTGGCATGGTGCCAGAGAAGTACATACAGATTATGGGAATTCAGAAACTTGGAATCTGTGAATTTTTCTGTCTGTTATTTATACTATATGAAGCGGTCAGTATTTTAAAGAATATGACCCTATGTGGCTTGCCAGTCCCGGCAAGAATTAAGAAATGGATTCAGAAATTCTTGGAAGATATGACAGAAGAATTACCAGAAGATGCGGAAAGCAAATAATGATGTGCGACATCGCACAGGAAAGAGAAGAGTATGAACATTATTGAAACAAACCTTGAATTTGGAGTACTATCCACACGTAAATCAACCAAGAGAGCAATCCTGCATCACGCGGAAGCTTCTAAGTGTACCGCAGAGGATATCCACCGTTGGCATCTGCAGAACGGCTGGTCCGGTGCTGGTTATCATTTTCTGGTAAGAAAAGATGGCTCTATCTACAGACTCCGGCCAGAAAACGCAGTCGGTTCCCACGCAAAGGGTAGCAATTCGGACAGTATCGGAATCTGCTTTGAGGGGTCTTACATGACGGAGACCATGCCACAGGCACAGATCAACGCCGGCCGAGAGTTGTTAGGCTACCTGAAAGTCAAGTATGGATTCAGTAAGGTCCAGGCTCACAGAGATGTATGCTCTACCAATTGCCCGGGCATGAATTTCCCGTTCGCGGAGATTGCAGGAGTAGCTGCATCAGCGCAGACTCCAACGCCAGCACCAACACCAGCTCCAAGTGGACCATCCTATCAGGCAGGAACGGTGTATACTTTGTTGGCGGACCATCTCAGAGTACGTACCGGTCCGGGAACCAATTATGCGACCAAGTCACGTAAGCAACTAACTGCAAACGCGAAAGATCACGCCTATACAAATGGCACACTAAAAAAAGGTACAAGAGTGACATGCAAGGAAGTAAAAAGAATTGGCGATGATGTTTGGATTCGTACACCGAGTGGTTGGATTGCTGCATATTATGGTGGAAAGAAGTATGTAGGATAGTGTATAATCTGACATATATATAATAGGTAGAAACTTCTTTATACGTCCTTACAAAATGGTCATCCAATTTGGACATTGAACCTGTCTTCCATCGCAATACTGTGTAAGTATCGGCTGTCTTACATTTGGTCTTGCAAGATAGTCGGCAAATAATTCATCTACGATGATTGAAATAGAATCGTAAATATTCCGTTCAGGAATCCATTTATGGTCAAATGCAGTGGAAGATGTAATAGTAAAATCATAGCCCTGGTTCCGGTACCATTCTGTATAGACCCGATTTAATGTAAAGGACATAATTGCCAGTACATTTGCGCGAATCGTATTGGTGGGCCAGGTTGCATAGATTTCACTGGATGCCACATTTTTGATGTAATCTTTGTAACGGACATAATAATTTTTAGCGGTGGAGTCTCTCGGACTTCCATCATGAACAACGATGTATTCGGGAATAACGACCCGGCTTAAGACAATTTCACCGCTTTCGGTTAATGGTTTGATTTCTTCCTCCGGTATTTTCGCCGGGTAATTTCCATATAATGTATGTGCAGGTATCACATAAGTAGAATTTTGATTTGTGTCAGGAATGAGCGGACGCATGGAAATATTCTGGATAGCTGTGACTGTGGATAGAATCTCAGCACCTGCAATCTGGATAGATTCATAGCCTGCTGCTTCCACAGAAATTGTATATTCAGAATAGGGCTGCAATTCGTTTGTTTCATCTAAGCTGTATTCAATTGGAGGTGCAGGAAGATTAATGGTGTCGGTCTGACCGGAAGAATCTGTAGTCAACTCTTCCAATGTCTCATCAGGGACTCCAGTGTATGAAATCGAAATACGTGCATTTTCAATAGGATGTGCATGAATCCTGGAAGTCAGATTTATTTTCAACTGCCCCCAATCCGGCGTGTCGGTTATATGAAAAATGCTCATAATAAAAAATACCTCATAGAAACTAGATTACTTTTATTGTATGATAGAGAAAGAAAATGTGTGAGATGTGAAGAAAGGATTATAGATGGAAAAAAAGAAGAAAAGAAGACGCCATAGAGGTTTGGGATTCCTGATTTTAGTAATGGGAGTTTTGATTGTCTGTGGAGTATATCAATACAGGGAATATGGCAATATAAAAGATGTCATGCTGAAATTAATTGGTCAGGATCCGGTGATATATCAGCATGTTTCAGAAGAAATCGGAGAAATGGACGGTAAATTTTATTATCAGCAACTAAGTGAAGAAGAGCAGACAGTGTATCAGGAGCTTTTGCAGGGGCTTTTGGATCATGTAGAGCAAATTTATGTGCACAGCCAGAAGCCGGAACGTGTTAATGAACTTCTTGTTTATGTGTTGAATGATTATCCGGAGATTTTCTGGAGCGATGGGACAGCTTCTTCCACAGCCTATTCTGGACTTCAGAATTATACGTCTGTGATGCCGGGATATTTGTATACGAAAGAAGAATGTGAGAAAAAGAAGACACAGATTGACATGGAGGTGTCGGAGTGTCTGTCCGGTATCAGTGAAAATGCTTCGGATTATGAGAAGATTCTTTATGATTATGAGTATATTGTGAATCAGGTGGATTATGATGATGCAGCAGAAGATAACCAAAATATTTGCAGTGTATTTATTGGAAAAAAGTCAGTGTGTGCCGGTTATTCTAAAGCAATGCAGTATCTCATGGAGAAGCAGGGGCTGTTCTGCACTTATGTTACTGGGGAGGTGACAGAATCTTTCAGTGATGGTGATGGTCATAAGATCCCTCATGCATGGAATTTGGTGAAATGTGACGGCGATTATTATTATGTGGATGTGACGTGGGGAGATCCAATTTTCCAAGAGTCGGAAGAGGAGGCTGAAAATGTAATGGATGACGAAATTCGTGACAATATCAGCTACGATTATATGCTTTGTGATGATGATGAGTTGTTTCGGACTCATACGCCGGATTTGGAAGTAGAACTTCCAGATTGTACGAAGATGGATTTGAATTATTATGTAGTTAATGGAATGTATTATACAGAATATGATGGTCAGACGGCGCTTAAAGCAATGAACCAGGTGATTTCGGCGAGAGAGACGAAAGTTGTACTGAAATATTCCGATGAATTAGTTTATAAAACTGCAAAAGAAGACATTTTAAATAACGAGGTGAAGCGTGCTGCACAGAATCTGGCGCAGTGGTATCATTTGACAGAAGTCTCCTACAGTTACATAGATGACAAAAAAATGAATAAAATTACAATTTTCTGGAAATATTCTTAAAAAAAGAATTGAAATATATCCCATCCTAAATGCTAAAAATATCAACCGGATTTTAAACAAAAAAGTATGGATAAAACCAATATAACAGGCATATTGACGAAAAAAACAATTTTTTGACGTAAAATAAAAACCATTAAAATTAGCGACTATTTTAATGGTTTTTGTCGAAAGTAGATAAAAAACTGTTAAAAAATACTTTTTTTGGGTTGAAAAAGGATAATAAGTATAGTATACTTTTAACAATTTGGGAAGCTTTAGAGCAGACTAGAAGTAACAGAAAGGATAAGGGTGAATATATGAAAGCATTTCTAATTCTAGAAGACGGAACAGTCTTTGAGGGAAAAAGTATCGGGACGACGAGGGATATGATCAGTGAGATTGTTTTTAATACGTCAATGACCGGATATCTGGAGGTGCTGACAGACCCTTCATATGCCGGACAGGCCGTTGTGATGACTTATCCACTGATAGGAAACTATGGAATCACACCAGATATGGAGTCAAAGAAAGCATGGCCGGACGGATATATTGTAAGAGAATTATCCAGAATGCCAAGTAATTTCAGATGCAACGGTACAATTCAGGATTTCCTTGTTGCACAGGACATTCCAGGAATTGAAGGCGTGGATACAAGAGCATTGACGAAGATTCTCAGGGAAAAGGGAACCATGAATGGTATGATTACTACAAATGAGAATTATAATTTAGATGAAATCATTCCAAAACTTAAGGCATACACCGTTGGAGATGTTGTATCAAAGGTGACCTGCGACGAGAAACATGTTCTTCCAGGAGAAAAATTTAAAGTGGCACTTATGGATTTTGGGGCAAAGAATAATATTTCAAAATCTTTAATTCAAAGAGGCTGTGAAGTGACTGTCTATCCGGCAGACACAAAAGCAGAAGAAATCATAAAATCTAATCCGGACGGAATCATGTTATCCAATGGTCCTGGAGATCCGGAAACTTGTGTTTCTATTATAGAAGAGATCCGAAAATTATCAGAGACAGACATTCCAATATTTGCAATTTGTCTGGGACATCAGTTGATGGCTCTTGCATATGGTGCAAAGACATACAAATTAAAATATGGTCACAGAGGTGGCAATCACCCTGTAAAAGATCTGTCTACGGGACGCGTTTACATTTCCTCGCAGAATCACGGATATGCGGTTGATTATAATACTATGGATAAGAATGTTGCAGAAGAAGCATTTATCAATGTCAATGATGGAACAAATGAAGGATTGAATTACATAGGCAAGAAGATATACACTGTACAGTTCCACCCGGAAGCATGCCCGGGGCCACAGGATTCTACATTCCTGTTTGACAGATTTATTGAGATGATGAAGGGGGACAAATAAGATGCCAAGAAATAAAGAAATTAAGAAAGTACTTGTAATTGGATCTGGTCCTATCGTCATTGGTCAGGCAGCAGAGTTTGACTATGCGGGTACACAGGCATGTCGTTCTTTGAAAGAAGAAGGACTGGAAGTTGTGCTGTTGAATTCAAATCCTGCGACTATTATGACGGACAAGGATATTGCTGATAAAGTATACATAGAGCCATTGACGGTAGAAGTTGTTGAACAGCTTATTATGAAAGAGAAGCCAGACAGTGTCCTGCCGACTCTGGGAGGACAGGCAGCGCTGAATCTTGCTATGGAATTGGAAGAGCGGGGGTTTTTCAAAGAACATAATGTCCGCTTGATCGGAACAACAGCTCAGACAATTAAGAAGGCAGAGGATCGTCTGGAATTTAAATCAACAATGGAAAAAATTGGCGAACCATGTGCAGCATCACTTGTAGTTGAGAGCGTAGAGGACGGAATCGAATTTGCAGAAAAGATTGGATATCCGGTCGTTCTTCGTCCGGCATACACTCTTGGCGGAAGCGGTGGTGGAATTGCACATGACAGACGTCAGCTTGTAGAGATTCTTGAAAATGGACTTCGTCTTTCCCGTGTGGGTCAGGTACTTGTTGAACGTTGTATCGCAGGATGGAAAGAGATTGAATATGAGGTAATGCGTGATGCAGCAGGAAATTGTATCACGGTTTGTAATATGGAAAATATTGATCCGGTTGGTGTACATACCGGAGACAGTATTGTTGTAGCACCGTCTCAGACGCTGGGCGATAAAGAATATCAGATGCTCCGTACATCAGCCCTCAATATCATTAGTGAGCTTAATATTACAGGAGGCTGCAACGTACAGTATGCCCTGAATCCGGAATCATTTGAATATTGTGTTATTGAAGTGAATCCACGTGTCAGCCGTTCTTCTGCGCTTGCATCGAAAGCTACGGGTTATCCAATCGCAAAGGTAGCAGCAAAGATTGCGCTTGGATATACACTTGACGAGATTAAAAATGCAGTTACAAAGAAGACATATGCAAGTTTTGAACCGATGCTTGATTATTGTGTTGTTAAGATTCCGAGACTTCCATTTGATAAATTTATCAGTGCAAAACGTACGCTGACTACACAGATGAAGGCGACCGGAGAGGTCATGAGTATTTGTGATAATTTTGAGGGAGCGCTTATGAAAGCAATCCGATCTCTGGAACAGCATGTGGACAGTCTTATATCCTATGATTTCAGTCATCTTTCCAGAGAAGAACTGATGAACGCATTGGACGTAGTAGACGATCAGAGAATCTGGAAGATTGCAGAGGCAGTTAGAAGAGGAATTCCTTATACAGAAATACATAAAATTACAAAGATTGATATTTGGTTTATCGATAAGATTGCAAACCTGGTAGAGATGGAGCAGTCTCTGCGTGCATGCGCGCCAAGAGTAGCGTCCGGACGTGGTGGAATTGGAAAGGAATTATTAAAAGAAGCAAAACGTCTGGAGTTCCCGGACGAGGTTATCGCAAGACTGACAGGTCTTACAGAAAGACAGGTGCATGATCTTAGAATGGTATACGGTATTACCGCATCTTACAAAATGGTAGATACCTGTGCCGCTGAGTTTGCGGCAGAAACACCGTATTATTACTCTGTATTTGGAAGTGAAAATGAAGTAGAAGAGACTTCCGGTAAGAAAAAGGTTCTTGTCCTTGGTTCTGGTCCAATCCGTATCGGACAGGGAATCGAGTTCGATTTCTGTTCCGTACACTGTACATGGGCATTTGCAAAAGAGGGATACGAGACAATTATCATCAATAATAACCCGGAGACAGTCAGCACGGACTTCGATATTGCCGATAAGCTTTATTTCGAGCCGCTGACACCGGAAGATGTAGAGAGCATTGTAGACCTGGAGAAGCCGGACGGAGCAGTTGTTCAGTTCGGTGGTCAGACAGCAATTAAATTGACAGAAGCATTGATGAAAATGGGAGTGCCAATTCTTGGTACAAAAGCAGAAGATGTAGATGCAGCCGAAGATCGCGAATTATTTGATGAAATTCTGGAAAAATGCCAGATTCCAAGACCGACTGGTGGAACTGTATTTACAGCTGAGGAGGCAAAGACTGTTGCGAACAGACTCGGCTATCCGGTACTGGTAAGACCGTCCTATGTGCTTGGCGGACAAGGTATGCAGATTGCTATTAACGATAATGATATCGAGGAATTTATCGGAATCATCAATCAGATTGCGCAGGATCACCCGATTCTGGTAGACAAATATTTACAGGGAAAAGAGATTGAGGTCGATGCCGTATGTGACGGAGAAGATATCCTGATTCCAGGTATCATGGAGCACATTGAGCGTGCGGGTATCCATTCCGGAGATAGTATCTCTGTATATCCTGCAAAGAGTATTTCTGATAAGACAAAACGTACTATTGAAGAATATACAAGACGACTTGCAAAATCCCTGCATGTCATCGGACTGATTAATATTCAGTTCATTGTGTGTGGTGAAGAGGTTTATGTTATCGAGGTAAACCCAAGATCCAGCCGTACGGTACCATACATTAGTAAAGTAACTGGAATTCCAATTGTTCCACTGGCAACAAAAGTGATTATCGGTCACAAGATCAAAGAACTTGGATATACACCGGGACTTCAGCCGGAGGCAGATTACTATGCAGTTAAAATGCCGGTATTCTCTTTCGAGAAGATCCGTGATGCAGATATCAGCCTTGGACCAGAAATGAAGTCTACAGGAGAGTGCCTTGGAATTGCCAAGACATTTGACGAGGCGCTATATAAAGCATTCTTAGGTGCAGGAATCAAACTTCCGAAATTTAGCAATATGATTATGACTGTCCGTGATGAGGATAAGGATGAGGCTGTAGAAATCGGTAAACGTTTTGAAAAGATCGGATACAAGATTTTTGCGACAAAAGGAACAGCAGAAGCACTTACAGAAGCAGGTGTGAAAGCAATTGCAGTCAACAAGATTGAACAGAGCACACCGAACCTCATGGATCTGATCCTTGGACATAAGATAGATCTTGTTATTGATACTCCGCCACAGGGAGCAGAACACTCCAAAGACGGTTTCGTAATTCGAAGAAGTGCAATTGAGACGGGTGTCAATGTTCTGACAGCTATCGATACAGCAAAAGCACTGATCACCAGTCTGGAGAATACAGATATTCAGAAACTGACACTGGTGGACATTGCAAAGATTCAGGCAGTATAGGCATTCTTGAAAGTAGAAAATATCATGAGATGAGGGTGGTATTGAAAAAGGCAGCCATGGCGCACAAAATGTGTCGTGGCTGTCTTTTTATATCAGCTAGAAGATGACTCCAACCTATAGGTGGTGAGAAACAAGCTGGTATCAGTGGTGGGAGTCAATCCCCCAGCTGATATAGCCTCCGGCAGGATTGCAGAGGTGCGCAGTAGAAGTATGTCATGCAATTGCATGACGCGCACCTCGCAGCAAGAATGCCGAGGCATTCTTGAAAGTGAAAACAATCTCTGAGAATGTAAGATAATTAAAGAGTGCGGTCAGTTTAGCGGTGTGTTATAATTGGAATCAGAAAATCAGTTGTTTTAGAACATAATTGATAATATTATATAATGACTGGAAGAGGTACATGACATGGAAAAAAGAATTAGCGGAACAACGACATTATTAGCACTGATTGGTTCTCCGGTGGGACATTCCGGTTCTCCGGCAATGCACAATTACAGCTTTGAAAAATTAGGACTTGATTATGCCTACATGGCATTTGAGATAAAAGAAGACCAGGTAGGAGAATTTCTGGATGCGGCGAGACTTCTTAAGATCCGCGGTTTTAATGTGACGATGCCATGTAAGATGGAAGTTGCAAGACAGGTCGATGAGTTGTCTCCGGCAGCGCAGATCATGGGCGCTTCCAATACGGTAGTGAATGAAAATGGAAAACTAATTGGGCACAATACAGACGGAGTCGGATTTGTGAAAAATCTTGCAGAACACGGCGTCTCTGTAAAGGATAAGACAATTACACTTATGGGCGGTGGTGGAGCCGGAACTGCAATTTTTGTACAGCTTGCACTGGACGGAGCTTCCGAGATTCATGTGTTTAACCGAAAGGGAGCAAACTTCGAAAAGCTTGAGAAGATTGCGAAGAAAATATTAGAATTTGCACCAGAGTGCAAGATACAGGTCTGTGATATGGCAGATAAAAAAGCATTGTATCAGAGTATTGGAGAGAGTGATATTCTTGTAAATGCAACAAATGTGGGCATGAAACCGAATGAGAAAGGGACGATGATCCAGGACACTTCTGTATATAGGGAAGATTTGGTCGTTGCGGATATTATTTATAATCCGAAGGAGACACGTATGATGCGCGAGGCGAAAGAAGCCGGTGTGAAATGCGTGGTCGGTGGAAAAGGTATGCTCCTGTGGCAGGGGGCAGAGGCGTTTCATTTGTTTACAGGCCAGGAAATGCCGGTGGAAGACGTGAAAGCAAAATTCTTTGCAGAGTAGAGAATAAAAGAAAGATTTATATCAGCTGGGAGATTTGGACTTAACATGGAACCTTAAATTTTTGTAAGATTTGAGGAGAACTATACACAAATCGAAAAAAATCAGTTACACTATTGCCAAACGGGTGACTTAGGAGGATGTATGTATAGAATCTTAATTATAGAAGACGACCGGACGATTGCAAATGTGCTGGCGGAGCATTTAAGAACATGGGATTATGAGGTGCATTGTGTGACGAATTTTAAGAATGTGATGGAAGATTTCCGGGAGTATGAGCCGCAGCTTGTGCTCCTGGATATTGTATTGCCATTGTTTAATGGGTTCCACTGGTGCCAGGAGATCCGCAAGATTTCAAAAGTACCGATTATCTTCTTATCATCGGCAAATGATAATATGAATATTGTTATGGCCATGAATATGGGCGGAGATGAATTTGTGGAGAAACCATTTGACCTTAGCGTAGTGACGGCGAAGGTGCAGGCGGTGCTTCGGCGAGCTTATGCATTCCGTGGGACAATGGACGTACTTGAGCATGCAGGAGTGATGCTAAATGTTAATGATGCGACAGTGACCTGTGGGAGTCAGTCGGTGGAGCTTACGAAAAATGAATTCCGGATTCTGAAGCTTCTGATGGAGAATTCAGGACGGATTGTTTCAAGGGAAAATCTGATTACGAGGTTGTGGGAGAGTGATGAGTTCATTGACGATAATACATTGACAGTGAATGTGGCGAGGCTTAGAAAGAAATTGGAAGAAATCGGAGCAGAAAATTGGATTCAGACGAAGAAAGGAATTGGGTATATTGTGGAATGATAAAGCTGCTGGGGAGTTTTTTGAAAGAAAAAAGAGGCGATATCTGCCTGTATATTGGATTCATTGGTGTGTTTTATGTCATTTTCAGCCTGAGCAACTTGCCAGTTGATGCGGTGAACTATGCATTTTTTCTTTCCGCAATCTGGCTGCTTGGATATGGAATTTTCAAATTTAACCAATATTATAAGAAGGGTGTGGCAGTCATTGAGGCAAAGCAGCGTTTGGAAGAGGTGACGGAAAATCTTCCGGCGACAAGGTCATATATCGAGTTAGAGTATCAGGCAATTATTCAAAATATGTATAAGAAAATGTCTGATCTGCAATCAGCGGAGCGGATTGGGCGCCAGGAAATGAAAGATTATTACAGTATGTGGGCGCATCAGATCAAGACACCGATTGCTGCCATGAAAGTGCTTGCGCAGGCAGCCGGCGACACGGAAGATGCCAGAACTTATGAGCTTTTGCAGGATATGCAGACAGAACTTTTTAAGACAGAACAGTATGTGGAAATGGTTCTGACTTATGTGCGTATGGAGGATATGTCGGGAGATCTTATGCTGAAGGAATATGCTTTGGACAATCTGGTAAAGCAGGCACTTAAGAAGTATTCCCGTATGTTTGCCATGCAGAAATTGGCATTACATTATGAAGCACTTCGGGTAACCGTTACGACAGATGAAAAATGGCTCGTTTTTGTACTGGAGCAGATTTTGTCCAATGCATTGAAATACACAGTCGAAGGAAGCATTTCTATTTATATGGAAGATGATTGGCTTGTAATTGAGGACACAGGCATCGGTATATGCTCAGAAGACTTGCCGCGTATTTTCGAAAAGGGATTCACCGGGTATAATGGAAGAAGTGATAAGAAATCTACAGGCATCGGTCTTTATTTATGTAAGCAGATTATAGAGAAGCTCCGTTGCCAGATCCGAGTAGAATCTAAGCTGGGAAAAGGAACACGGGTGTTATTGTATCTGATGAAAGAAAATTTACAGGTAGAGTAAATAGTGACAAGATTGTAAGATTAGCAGGGGGAAATGTAACCAAAATCAATGGAAATGCATTTCTTCTTTTTTTATAATTGATTGTGTAAAGAAGTTAAAAAAATCGTGTGAAAGACATGTCCGCAGGATTTTGAAAGCAGTTTTTATACAATGAAAAAAGAAGGAGAAATTGATATGGCGTTATTGGAAGTGAAAAATGTAAAGAAAATATATACGACTCGTTTCGGGGGCAATAAAGTAGAGGCACTTCGTGATGTGAATTTTTCAGTAGAGCCGGGAGAATATGTGGCAATCATGGGAGAGTCTGGTTCTGGTAAAAGTACCCTGTTAAATATTCTGGCACAGCTTGACTGCCCGACAAGTGGCAAGGTCATTTTAAAGGGAAGAGATTTAAGTACGATTAAGGAAAAGGAAATGTCTGCATTTCGTCGTCAGAATCTTGGATTTGTATTTCAGGATTTTCATTTGTTAGATACATTTACACTGAAAGATAACATTTTCCTGCCACTGGTTTTGTCCGGAAGAAGATATGAAGAAATGGAACAGCGCCTTGCGCCGATCGCGAGGCATCTTGGTATTGAAAAAATTCTGGAAAAGTACCCGTACGAAGTGTCTGGTGGACAGAAGCAACGTGTGGCAGTGGCAAGAGCGCTGATTATCAAGCCGCAGATCGTTCTGGCAGATGAGCCGACCGGAGCACTGGATTCCAAGGCAGCGCAGGAACTTCTTCGCTTGTTTTCTTCTGTGAACCATGATGGACAGACAATTCTCATGGTCACTCACAGTGTGAAAGCTGCCAGTAGTGCAAATCGCGTGATGTTCATTAAAGATGGTGAGGTATTCCATCAGTTGTACCGTGGCAATCTGACTGATGAACAGATGTATCAGAAAATTTCCGACACACTGACTGTTCTCGAAGCAGGAGGTGAGCGCGTTGAGTAGCAAAATCTATGGAAAACTTGCAATCACCAATCTGAAAAACAATCGTAAGACGTATGTTCCATACATTTTAATGGCAGTACTTTCTGTTATGATGTACTACATTGTTGGTGGTATGGCACAGGGAAATAACGGGCTAAGTAAAAATGTGAAAATGATTATGGGCTATATGAATGGACTGCTGATGATCTTTTCTGTAATTTTTCTATTCTATACGAACAGTTTCCTGATTAAGCGAAGAAAGCGGGAAATCGGGATTTACAATATTCTTGGTATGGGAAAAGGACATATTGCAAAAATGCTTGCGATTGAGGCGGTGATTACTGCATTTATCAGTATTTTCGGTGGTATACTCTTAGGCATTGTATTTGGAAAGCTGATGTATCTTGTACTTGGAAAACTTTTACATTATGATATCAGTGTGAAATTTACGGTAGAGATTCCAGTGCTGGAGAAGACATTTGCATTTTTTATGGCAATTTTCGTACTGATTCTTCTTTATAATTTGCTTCAGATCCGCATAGTCAGTCCGGTAGAGCTTCTGCATGGGAGCAATCAAGGAGAGCGTGAGCCAAAGACAAAGTGGCTTCTGGCAATCGTGGGAGCGATTTTGCTTGGAACCGGATATTACATTGCACAAACGACCGGAAATCCACTGGATGCGATGACAAAATTTTTCTTCGCAGTTGTCTGCGTTGTGCTCGGAACTTATGGTCTGTTTATTGCAGGAAGTATCGCAGTCCTGAAAATGTTAAAGAAAAACAAAAAATATTATTACCAGGCAAAACATTTTACGGCAGTATCCGGCATGGTTTACCGCATGAAACAAAACGCAGTGGGGCTCGCAAACATTTGCATCTTAAGTACGATGGTACTGATTATGGTATCCACTACTGTTTGCCTTTATGTGGGTATGAATGACATTATCAGCGTCAGATATCCACGAGAATGCGAGGTGACCATTTACAGAACAAATGCACAGACAGAAGAAAAAGTGCATACGATCATTGAGAAAATTATAAGAAAAAACAATACGAAGGCTGAAAATGAACGTATTTATCATTCGGGAGAACTGACCGGTTATCTGGATGGAAATAAGATGATTCTGGATCCTGATAAATATTATTCAGACAAAACGTCCAGTTCAGTTGTGCTGATTCCACTTGCAGACTATAACCGTCTGGAAGAAAAAAATGAGACATTAAATGATGGAGAAGTACTTCTTTTTTCTACTCAGACAAAAAGTTACGGACAGAATGAAATTTATTTAGATGATACAAAATTTAATGTAAAAAAAGAATTGGACAAATCTCAATTAGACGAGAAAAATAACGATAAAGATATTCCAATTACTTACATGATTATGAAAGACGAAGAACCGATTCTGAATATTTTAAAACAGACTTATGAAAAAAGTACACAGAATGATGAAACAAAAGCAAGCCTGATGGCAATGACTTATTATGAGGCTTTCGATATGAAAGGTTCCAGCGAATTAAAAAAGAACGTAGAACAACAAATCAGAACAGCACTGAGTGAGCAAGTTCCAGAAACTTTCTGCTCCTGTAGCGGAAGACAAATTAACAAAGACTCCTTTTACGAATTGTATGGCAGCCTCTTCTTCATGGGCATGTATCTCGGCTTCATGTTCCTCATGGTAACAGTACTCATTATTTACTACAAACAGATTTCCGAAGGTTACGACGACAAAGGCCGTTACAAGATTATGCAGCAAGTTGGCATGGATAAACAAGAAGTAAAAAAATCCATTCGAAGCCAGGTGCTAATGATCTTCTTCCTGCCGCTTATTATGGCAATCATTCATGTGGCAGCAGCCTTCAAAGTCATTACAAAACTACTGGCAATGTTTTCCATGACAAACATCACATTATTTATTGAATGCACAATAGCAACAATTATAGTCTTTGCAGTGATTTATTGTATTGTATTTATGGTGACAGAACGAGAATATTACAGAATAGTAAAATAGTTTAAAAAAGAAACAATTCAAAAAGGGACAGGTTAAAGTTCAATTGGGGACGGGGTTTTTTCAAAAAAACCCCGTCCCCAATTGAATTGTATTAGAATTGTTCCAACAATTTTAATAGATGTGTATTATCTTCTGGATTCATTATGCAGAACCGGATATATTCGCCATCTAAACTTTTGAATGATGAGCAGTCACGGATCATCATTCTTTCTTTTATGGCTGCCTCGAAAATATCAAATGAAGTTAAGCTTTCTTTTAAGATGCGTACAAGTATGAAGTTGGCATAAGGCTTATATGCTTTGAAAGCCGGCATGTTTTGTATAGCCATGTACATGCGGTCGCGTTCGGAGCAGATAAGCTGTCTTGTTGTTTGCTGGTAGGTGTTGTCTTTGAACATGCGCTCACCGGCATAGGCTGCGACGCTGTTTAAGCTCCACGGGTTCTGGTGAATAAGCAGTGCTTCTAAAAATTCATGATTGCTTGTGATACCGTAGCCGAAGCGCAGTCCAGGTGCTGCGTAGAATTTGGATACACCGCGGATCACCATTACATTATCGAATTCATCAGTCAGTGAAATGGCAGTAATTTCCGCTATGTCTGGAGTGAATTCAACATAAGTTTCGTCGATCATGACGAAGATATTACGTTCGTTACAGAAGGTTAAAATATGTTTCATATCACGATTCTTAATTGCGGATGATGTCGGGTTGTTCGGATTGCACAGAATCAGCAGGTCAACATCCTCTGCCATAGACGCGAAGAAGTCTTCCAAATCTAACTGGAAATTTAAATCTTCTTTCAGGTTATATTCGGTGATTGTGCCTCCAGTGAGGGCAAGCTCGCGTTCATACTCGGAATAAGTTGGTCCTACAACAAGTGCTTTTTTTGCCTGCCTCTGACTAATGAGCAGAGAAATTAACTCTGTTGATCCATTTCCTACAACAATATGTTCAGGGGAAATGTGACAGTATTCTCCGATAGTTTTCTTAAGTGAAGTGTAGTTCCGATCCGGGTAGGAGGAAATAATATCCAGATGCCTTGCCAGATCATTTTTTACAGATTCGGACAGTCCAAGAGGGTTCACGTTGGCACCGAATTTAATGATGCCTGGAATTTCGGATGCCGGAATGTGGTAATATGCAGCGATTTTTTCCAGATCACTGCCGTGAAATTCAGGTCTTTGATTCTTTTTATCCATAAATACTCTAAATACTCCTTTCATGGTATTGCCATTCAGGACAAAACAATGCTATAATTCATTATAGTATGTTTTCAGAAAAATGCAACGAAAGAAGCAGGTGTAGGACTTGAAAAACAAAATCCAGAAATTTTCGAAAGGGAACTTCCGGACCGGTCGTCCAGAAGTTATATTTGAAGAAACGAATCTGGTTCTGATAATCGGTGAAGGGGAAGTATACCGGGGGAGTTTCATAATTAAAAGTGAGAATGAACATGTGATACGGGGCTTAGTTTACCCGTCTTCTTTTCGTGTTAAGCTCAAGGATTCCGGATTTGAAGGAAATCCGGCAAGAGTGGAATTCACATATGACGGGCGTGGTTTAAAACCAGGACACGTAGAAGAAGGTAAATTCACAGTTGTATGTACCGGTGGAGAATATGAACTGTCATTTACGGCAATCATAGAGAAACCTTACGTGATGACCACCTATGGCAAGGTGCAGAGTACAGATGATTTCAGAAAGCTGGCAGTAAAAGATTATTCTGAGGCGGCAAGACTATTCCGCTCCAGAGATTTTTATGCCATTTTAAAATATGAGAATGAACGTATCTTTTATCTCTATGATAATATGCGCAAATGGTCACTGGAAGAGCAGGCAATGGAAGAATTTCTTGTAGGAATTAAGCAGAAGGAATGTATTTTCCTGACACTTCCTGGAGAAGGAATGCTCTTTGAGGATATTTTGGAGTCTACAAAAGGTGTTGTGACTCTGATGAAAAATACATGGGGTTATGTGCCAATCCACATTGAGACGGAGGGACGTTTCTTAAAGGTGTCCAGACAGGAGATTTCTACAGAAGACTTTGTAGGTAACAACTATGAAGTTGAATACTTTGTACGCCCGGAATTCCTTCATGTAGGGCGTAATTACGGCGTAATCCGTTTCCAGACTCCATATGAGACGTTAAGCTATGAAGTAGAAGTGCTGCAGAATCAGGAATATGATGAGAATCACCATGTGCCGGAGCTTTTGATTGCTCAGATATTGAAAGAATATATCGGATTTGTGGCCGGACGGATTGACTTGAAGACATGGGTGGACAGCGCAGTGGAAAAAATGACTGCGGTTCGAAGGATTGAGACGCAGAGCGAATTATATCAACTTGTGCAGGCACATATTTACATGCTGGGTGACCGTATCGAAGAAGCAAAATGGATTCTTGAAAATTACAATTATAATCGTTTTGCCATTGGTAAAGACCCGATCACGAATTGTTATTATCTCTTTCTGACAGCTCAGATCCGGGATAATAAAGCGCATACAGACCGTGTGCTGGATGAATTGGAGAAGACGTATATCCGGCATCAGGATTCATGGCTTCTGCTCTATATGATCATCCAGATGGATCCAAAGTACAAGAATCCATATAAGAAGCTGGAAGTTCTGGAACAGCAGTATGAGTATGGGACAGAGGACGTGTTATTTTATCTGGAGGCATATCTGTGCTACAAGGAGAAGCCGATTCTTCTTCGAAAACTTGGAGAATTTGAACTTCTGGTACTGACATTTGCATCAAAATACCGTCTTATGACGAAGGAACTGGCCCTTTATGTAGCGAATTTTGCCAGCCAGCAGAAGACATTTAATGAGCGGGTTTATCGGATTTTAAAGCGCCTCTATAATATGTACGAAGAGCCGATGATTCTGAATACAATCTGCACTCTTCTGATCAAAGGAAATAAGACATCATCGGAATATTTTCCATGGTATCAGAAAGCAGTGGAGGAAGATTTTCGGATTGCCAGACTTTATGAGTATTATATGATTGCCATGGACGAGACTCGTATGCGCGGACCGCTTCCACGGAAAATTTATTTGTATTTTATGCATGGTAATACACTGGATTACCGGAAAGAAGCATTTTTATATGCAAATCTTCTGACTTACAGTGATGATCAGGCAATGTTCTTAAATTACCGTGAGCAGATTGTGACATTTACATGGGAGCAGCTCATGAAACGCCATATTACAGAGGCATTGAAGATTCTTTATAAACGTTTCTGCCTGCCAGAGGAAATGGACGAGAAACGAATGAAAGCTATGAGAGATATTTGCTATTCTTATGAGGTTTCCACGAAAGTTCCACATATGCGCTGCGTTCTTGTTATTGAAAAAGATGGTGCCGTCAGGCAACGTATCCCGTATGACGAAGAGACCGGTGCAATCATTCAGCTCTACGATAAAGAATCCCGAATTGTGTGGGAGTCCATGGATGGCAGATATTACACAGATTCTATTGCTTATGAGACAAAACGGTTATTTTACGAACCGAGATTCATGGAAATGTGTAAGAAATATGAGGACGAGGCCGGTATGTGGAAGAAGACTGGCGAGGTCGTGGAAGTGACTTTTGACACGTTACGGGAAAGCGGACTGACCGGTGCAGATGAGAGAAAGGTCTTTCGTCTTTGCAGCGAAAAAATCCGCGAGGAAGATCCGGGAGAAGATGCATTTCTCCTTTATCTGACATTTGAAATGTTCAAGAAACAGCAATATGATAAGGCGACGCTGACATATCTGGGTGAATATTTCTGTGGTGCAACAAGAGATATGAAACGTCTTTGGGAAGTTATGCGGGAATATGAGATTCCGTCCTATAAAGTAGCAGAGCGTATTATTACGCAGATGCTGTTCTCGGAAAATATTTTTGATGAAGAGAAAATTTTCGAAGATTATTATCTGTCTGACACAGCATATTTCCGGCTGAAACAGGCATATCTTGCATTTGTTTCCAGAGAGTATATTCTCTATGGAAGAGAACTTGAAACATGTGTATTTCGTATTATTGCCAGAGAATGTGACCAGAAAGAAGAACTTCCGGATGTCTGCAAAGTGGCACTTTTATGTTATTATGCGGGCAGTGATTACCCGGCAGACATAGAAGCCGTTCTGCATCAGCTCTTACGGGAAATGTGTGAAAAACAGATTATTTTTCCAGCGTACATGAAATACAAGGAAGAGTGGCTTCGTGAAGTGCAGCTTTATGATAAGACTATAGTTTCTTATCAGGCAAAAGAAGGAAGTAAAGTAAAATTGTTCTATAAAATCAAGGGTTCCGGTAAGAAAACACTTGGTTATCATTCAGAGATGCTTGTTCCGGTATTTGAGAATCTGTATGTGAAACAGTTTGTACTCTATGCAGATGAGGAACTGGATTATTATATCCAGGAGTCTGATGGAAAAGAGAGCACAAATACAGAAAAGCAGATTATCAGAAATGATCATGCAATTTTAGCTGGGCGTTTCGGAAGAATCAACGCCATGGTCCAGATGACACCGGCAAACCGTAACAAGGCTATGATGGAGTATGAAGAAGAGGATATACTTGCAAAAAAAATGTTCAAACTTTATGAATAAATACAACAAAAAAAGAAAGGAGGAATGGTAATGAAAAGAGGTTGTGTGATTGGCTATGACATCAATGAGAAGGGCTGCCAGATCAGCTATTATGACGACTCTATGGAAGAGCCGGATACAATGATGGCTTCGTCCAATAATTACCTGATTCCTCTTGTATTGGGATATTTTAAAGACCGCTGGGTATTTGGAAAAGAGGCAAAAAGACTGGCGGTCGTAGGAGAAGACTGCACGGAGACGGATCTTTATGGAAAGGCAAAGCGCCGCGAGAAAGTAAGCCTTGCCGGCAAGACTTATGATGCAGTGTGGCTCCTTGCAAAATACATCAGTCTGACACTTCAGGATTTTGAAAATATTCAGTATCTGACATTTACAACTCCGGAGACGGACGTGGATATGGCGAAGATGCTCAAAGGGATCGGTCAACATATTGGCGTAGACAAGGAAATCATCAATGTTCAGGATTATAAAGAAAGCTTTTGCCAGTATATGATTTTTCAGCCAAAAGAACTATGGCAGTATGAATCTGCACTGTTCTATTGTGATGAAGATCGGATCAAGGCATATATGCTTCGAAGACTCCGAGTGGATGCAAGCCACGGCATGAATTCATTTGTGACAGTCGATGAAGTGGCAAATGCCCAGAGAAAGGAACTGGAAGCGCTTTATCCGATTATGAATAAGGAAAAGAGCCCGGACGAAAGTTTCAAGTCTATGATTGAAAATGTGTTCGAAAAAAAGGTTATTTCTTCGGTATATTTAACAGGAGAAGGATTTGAGAAGAACTGGTACCCGAATTCTCTCCGGGTGCTTTGTAACGGCAGACGTGCCTTTATGGGAAATAATCTTTACAGCAAGGGAGCCTGCTATAAATCTATCCGGAAATGCGAGCCAAATGATGACGGACCGATTTATTTAGATGAGACAAAACTGACAGAGAGGATTTGTCTGCGTATGCGTGTGGATGGTCAGGAGGGGTGGTATCCGCTTGTGACATGGGGAACGCATTGGTATGAAGCAGATGGACAGTGGGAAGTGCTCCTGGAGGACGCTTCTGATATTGAAATTTTAGTGGAAAGTCTGGTAGACGAAGAAGTACAGGTGGAGAAAGTATCGCTGGAAGGTCTTCCGAAGAGAACAGATTATTCTTTAAGACTTCAAGTAGAGGCTATGTTTTTAGATGAACGTACCTGTAAATTGACATTTCGCGATGTGGGATTTGGTGAATTCTTCACCCCGACAGATTTCCGGGCGGAGAAGACAATTCAGTTAGGAGGAATCAATGGGCAGTTTAATTCTATGTCATAGTAAACGTGCAAAGCGCCCGTACGAGATTTCCCGGGTGCATATGCGAATTTATACAATTGAAGAATTATGTTATTATCTGTGTAATAATTTGTATTTAATTGATTATACAATTATGAACCGGAGACTGTGTGACTGGTTGGAAGACGAACTTGGTCTTGCAAAAATGGCAGAGGATTTGCGCCGTGATCTGGATCAGAATGCGACATTAGAAGAGTTCGTACTTACAATATTGAAGGGATCTGTGATTTATGCACCATCAGAGATCGTGAAGATTCAGAATCTTTTGGAACAGCTGAAAAACCAAAGAGATGTAGAACGTGCGAAGTATAAGGCGGACAGTTTAATGAAATCAGGAGAATATGAGTCTGCGATTTTGGTATATCAATCCATTTTAAGTCAGGACTGGGATGAGTCCGTGAATAAAAAATTCTATGGAAAAATATACGGCTGTCTCGGTAGCGCTTATGGATACCTGTTTCTTTATAAAGAAGCAGCACTGATGTTTAAGGAGGCTTACAGCATCTGTGAGGAAGAAGATATGCTGAAAGCATATATTTATTGTTGCTATCGGGGACTTCCGGAAAAAGATTATGTAAAAATGTTATCCGGGAATTCGATGTTTCTTTCAATGTCTGCAAAGATTAAAGCAGAGATGGAGGAAGCAAAGAAGGAAAATGATCTGGATTTTTCTGATGAGAAGCTGATTACGTGGAAAAGCGAGAACCGCAGGATTGACAAGAAGTCCTGAATATGTTACTATAACAAAGCGATTTAGCGTGGTAAAGTAATCAATTGGTAAATTGATAAAAGATTACACCGCATCGCAAAGCAATAGGAGATTCGAAAGAAAAAGGTATTTCTCGAGGTTAAATTCGAATCGGGATTTGCGAAAAAAGCTTTGAGTTCAGGAGGATAATAAAGATGAAAAAGAGAGCTGCACTTTTAGTTGCACTTTCACTGGCAGTTGTTATGGTTCTTGCCGGCTGTGGTGGAAAGGACAGTAGTAAATCGGCAGATTCAAAAGATTCTGCAGCTACATTTGAAGAAAAAAAAGAAGGAGATACATTTACGGTAGGATTCGATCAGGATTTTCCACCGATGGGATTTGTAGGAGATGACGGTGAGTATACAGGATTTGATTTAGAGCTGGCCAAGGAAGTATGTGACCGCAATGGCTGGGAATTCAATCCGGAACCGATTGCCTGGGATTCTAAAGATGCACTTTTGAAATCCGGAGAGATTGACTGTATCTGGAACGGATTTACCATGAATGGAAGAGAAGATGAATATACATGGTCAGAGCCTTATCTTGATAATCAGCAGGTATTTGTCGTAAGAGCAGATTCTGGAATCAATTCCGAAAAGGATCTTGCAGGAAAGACTGTTGATGTACAGACAGATTCTTCCGCAGAGGCAGCATTAAAAGATAATACAGAACTTAGCTCTACATTTTCAACAGAGATCATTCCGGATTACAATACAGGATTTATGAATCTGGAATCAGGAGCTGTTGATGCTGTCGCAATGGATATTGTAGTAGCAAAGTATCAGATTGAATCACGTTCTGCAGAATTTAAAATTCTCGATTATGAAATTGCTTCTGAGCAGTACGGAGTTGGATTTGCAAAAGGAAATGATGCTGTAAAAGCCCAGGTTCAGAAGACGCTGGAAGAGATGGCGGCAGACGGAACACTTGCAAAGATTTCTACAAAATGGTTTGGTGAAGATATCACAACAATTGGAAAATAAATAAACAGACTAACTGGAAAGACCGGGTCGTCCTGAAAACGGGTGGCCCGTTTTTCTTGAAAAGCGATGACAATGATTCGCGAGGAGGAATTTTGGTATGGCAACATCAGTCATGTTACAAAAATTAGGAGAAGGAATGGTTACGTCACTGTGGATATTTGCAGTGACATTGATATTTTCTCTGCCGTTAGGACTTTTGATCTCTTTTGGTAGAATGTCGAAGAATAAGATTATCAGTACAATTTTTAAACTTTATATATCAGTGATGAGAGGAACTCCGCTGATGCTTCAGCTTATGGTGATCTATTTTGGACCGTTTTATATTTTGGGTGTACAGATTTCCCAGTCCTGGAAGAATATGGCTGTGGCAATTGGATTTGTACTGAACTATGCAGCATATTTTGCGGAAATTTATCGCGGGGGAATTGAGTCTATACCGCAAGGACAGTATGAAGCTGCCAAGATACTTGGATACACAAAGGCTCAGACGTTCATAAGAATTATTCTTCCGCAGGTCATCAAACGAATCCTTCCGGCAATTACAAATGAGACCATTACACTTGTAAAGGATACATCTCTTGCATTTACAATCGGTGTGACAGAGATGTTTACGATGGCAAAAGCACTTGCTTCCGGCCAGGTATCCATGCTCCCATATGCATTTGCGGCTCTGTTCTATTACATACTGAATCTTGTGGTTGCATTTATTATGGAACGGATTGAGAAGAAAATGAATTATTATCGGTAGGAGGAAAAGTCATGAGTCTTCTGGAAATAAAAAATGTGAAGAAAAATTTTGGAGGAGTGGAAGTATTAAAAGACATTTCTCTAAAAGTAGATAAAGGAGAAGTGCTTGGAATTATCGGGCCATCCGGTTCCGGAAAATCTACACTTCTTCGTTGCGCAACAGGACTTGAGACACCAGATGATGGAGAAATCAATTATGATGGAACATTTGGACTTGTGTTTCAGAATTTCAATTTGTTTCCACATTATTCGGTTATGAAGAATATCACAGATGCACCGCTTCGTGTGCAAAAGAGAAAAAAAGAGGAAGTGTACAAAGAGGCGAGAGAGCTGCTTGCAAAGATGGGACTCGCTGATAAGGAAAACGCTTATCCGTATCAGCTTTCGGGTGGGCAGCAGCAGAGAGTATCGATCGCCCGTGCACTTGCTATGAATCCGGATATTCTGTTTTTTGATGAACCGACCTCAGCACTGGATCCGGAGCTTACCGGCGAGATTCTGAAAGTCATCAAAGATCTGGCTGCAGAGCACATGACAATGGTGATCGTTACACATGAAATGAATTTTGCGAAAAATGTTTCAGATCATGTAATTTTCATGGATAACGGTTATATTGCTGTGGAAGGAACGCCGGAGGAGGTATTTGGTTCTTCTAACGAAAGAATGAAAGAATTCCTTGGGAAATTTAGCGAAAACTAATAAATGGAGCCTTAATATTAATAATACTAATAAATAAGCCAAAATAAAAATAATGACTGAGTAAGACTTAAGGGCAGGTGGGCCAATTGCATTTCCATCTGCCTTGTATTATACTTAAAAACATCTGATGACTGATAGGAAGAAGGAGTTACATTCATGAGCAACTATGAGAAGATAACAACAGGTATGGGTGAAGAATGTGGTGTATTCGGAGCATATGATATGGATGGAGGAGATGTAGCACCATCTGTATATTATGGTTTATTTGCTTTGCAGCACAGAGGACAGGAAAGCTGTGGAATTGCAGTGACAGACACATACGGAGAGCGCAAAGTTCATTCGAAGAAGGGGCTTGGCCTTGTAAACGAAGTGTTTGATGAGGAAGCCTTAGAAGGGTTGAAAGGTAATCTTGGCGTCGGACATGTCCGTTATTCAACTGCAGGGGCAACGAAGGTAGAAAATGCTATGCCACTTGTTCTGAACTATGTGAAAGGTACTCTGGCAATTGCCCATAATGGTAATTTGACAAATGCTGTGGAGCTTCGTCATGAACTGGAATATACAGGAGCAATTTTCCAGACGACCATTGACTCAGAAGTAATCGCGTATCATATTGCAAGAGAACGACTGAAGACGGCAAAAGCAGAGGAAGCTGTCCGTAATGCTATGCAAAAAATTGAAGGTGCTTACGCACTGGTTGTGATTTCTCCAAGAAAAATGATTGGAGCGAGAGATCCGTTCGGACTACGTCCGCTTTGTATCGGAAAAAGAGATAATACATATTTTCTTGCATCAGAGAGCTGTGCGATCGCAGCAGTAGGCGGCGAATTTGTAAGAGATGTAGAACCAGGTGAGATTGTAAGCTTTACAAAGAATGGCATTACATCAGATAAATCTATGGCAATCTCTCCTAAGAAACAGGCGAGATGTATTTTTGAGTATATTTATTTCGCTAGAACGGACAGTACAATTGATAAAGTTAATGTTTATCATTCTAGAATTACGGCAGGAAAAGCATTGGCACAGTCCTATCCGGTGGAGGCAGATCTTGTAGTGGGTGTGCCGGATTCCGGTCTGGTAGCTGCAAAAGGATATTCAGAAGAGTCAGGAATTCCTTATGGTATGGCTTTTCATAAGAATAGTTATGTGGGAAGAACATTTATCAAACCAAAGCAGAGCCAGAGGGAGAGCAGTGTTAAGATTAAACTAAATGTTATCGAGGAAGTAGTAAAAGGAAAGAGAATTGTCATGGTCGATGATTCTATCGTACGTGGTACAACCTGTGCGAATATTATAAAAATGCTGAAAAAGGCAGGAGCAACAGAAGTTCATGTAAGAATTAGTTCTCCACCGTTTTTACATCCTTGTTATTTTGGAACCGATGTACCGTCCAATGATCAGCTTATTGCACATTCTCATACGACGGAGGAAATCCGCGAGATGATCGGTGCTGACTCACTGGGGTATATGGAAATCAATAAGTTGAAAGATATGGTCGGAGAACTGGCGTATTGTGATGCATGCTTTACTGGAAATTATCCGATGAAAGTTCCGACAGAGGACATTTCTCATGCATTTGATTAATTGTGAAATGTGATTTTTTATTAAATGTGTTGATAGCAGGAGAAGGTATCCTGTATAATGATAATGTAGAAATAATATGTGAAGAAATCACTTAAATGTGGTATATCAGGGAGGAAGAAAAATGAGCTACGATAGATATGTAAGTCCGCTTTCAGAGCGCTACGCAAGTAAGGAGATGCAGTATGTATTTTCACCAGATAAAAAATTTAAGACGTGGAGAAGACTCTGGATCGCTCTGGCAGAGACAGAAAAAGAACTGGGACTGTCCATTACGCAGGAGCAGATCGATGAACTGAAAGCTCACGCAGAAGATATCAATTATGAGGTGGCAAAAGAACGTGAGAAAGTTGTGCGCCACGATGTAATGTCTCATGTGTATGCATATGGACAGCAGTGTCCGAAAGCGAAAGGAATTATTCATCTGGGAGCAACTTCATGCTATGTAGGAGATAATACAGATATTATTGTAATGTCTGAGGCACTTGAGATTGTAAGAAAAAAACTGATAAATGTTATTGCAGAACTTGCAAAATTTGCGAATAATTATAAAAATCAGCCGACACTTGCCTTTACACATTTTCAGCCGGCACAGCCGACAACGGTTGGAAAGCGTGCAACACTTTGGATGCAGGAATTCCTGATGGATCTTCAGGATCTGGAATATGTAAAAAGTACATTAAAGCTTCTTGGATCTAAGGGAACGACCGGAACTCAGGCAAGCTTTTTGGAACTTTTTGATGGAGATCAGGAAAAAATCGATCAGATTGATCCGATGATCGCAAAGAAGCTTGGATTCGAAGCATGTTATCCGGTATCAGGACAGACTTATTCCAGAAAAGTTGATACAAGAGTACTGAATGTACTGGCGGGAATTGCAGCCAGTGCACACAAATTCTCCAATGACATTCGCCTGCTCCAGCATTTGAAAGAAGTAGAGGAACCGTTTGAGAAGACACAGATAGGATCATCTGCTATGGCATACAAGAGAAATCCGATGAGAAGTGAGCGTATTGCATCTCTTTCCAGATATGTAATGATTGATGCACTTAATCCTGCGATTACATCTGCAACACAGTGGTTCGAGAGAACACTTGATGATTCTGCAAATAAGCGACTCAGCGTTCCGGAAGGATTCCTTGCAATTGACGGTATCCTGGATCTTTGTCTGAATGTTGTAGATGGACTGGTTGTATATCCGAAGGTGATTGAGAAACGGCTGATGTCTGAGCTTCCGTTCATGGCAACTGAGAATATTATGATGGATGCAGTAAAAGCGGGTGGAGACAGACAGGAACTCCATGAGAGAATCCGTGAGCTTTCTATGGAGGCCGGACGTAATGTGAAGGAAAAAGGTCTGGATAACAACTTACTTGACCTGATTGCAGCAGATCCGGCATTTGGTCTGAATGAGGAAGAGTTAAAGAAGACGATGGATCCGGCAAAATATGTTGGACGCGCGCCGCTTCAGGTGGAAAATTTCCTGAAAAAAGTTGTGGACCCAGTTCTGGAAGCTAATAAAGATGTGCTTGGCATGACAGCAGAAATTAATGTATAAATATACAAAAAAATGTATTAAGAAGCGAGAAAACTCGCTTCTTTTTTAGTCCATTTTTGTAAATTGTCAAAATTAATCACTGTTTATATTAAAATTGGTTGCAAATTCTGTGTTAATAAACTATAATTCTATGTAAAGGAAGTTAGCAAGTTACAAACAACTTCGCAAAACTTCAAAATGTAACTAATGATGTCTATCTAAAGTGAAAAGGGGGAAGCTATATGGAGACATTAAATAACATTGTATTGACAATTCAGAACTACATGTCAAACTACATTTTGGTAATTGCACTTCTTGGAGCAGGTCTTTGGTTCTCAATCAGACTTGGTTTTATCCAGGTTCGGGGATTTGGCGAAAGTATGAGAAGAACTTTTGGCGGTCTGTTCAGTAAGAAAGGAAAAGCAGGAAAAGACGGAATGTCTTCTTTCCAGGCGCTTGCGACAGCAATTGCAGCACAGGTAGGAACTGGTAATATCGCCGGAGCGGCAACAGCACTTGCAATTGGTGGAGCTGGAGCAATCTTCTGGATGTGGATCGCAGCATTCCTCGGAATGGCAACCATTTATGCAGAGGCTATCATGGCTCAGAAGTATAAGACGGTCGGAGCCGATGGACAAGTTACAGGAGGTCCGGTATACTACATCAGAGCAGCGTTCAAGGGAACATTTGGAAAAGTCCTTGCTGGAATTTTTGCAGTATTGATCACACTGGCACTCGGATTCATGGGTAATGCCGTACAGTCCAACTCTATCGCAGCAGCATTCCATACAGCATTCGGTATTCCGCAGTGGATCATGGGTCTGGCTGTAGCAGTGATTGCACTCTTCGTATTCGCAGGTGGTATCGAACGTATTGCAAAAGTAACAGAGACAGTCGTACCATTTATGGCAGCTCTTTACATTGTAGGCGCCCTGATCATTATCATTTACAACTACAAGAATATCCCATATGCATTTACATCTATCTTTGTAGGAGCATTTGCTCCACAGTCTGTAGTCGGTGGTGCAGCCGGTGCAACTGTAAAATTAGCACTTACAAAAGGTGTCGCAAGAGGATTGTTCTCTAATGAAGCTGGTATGGGATCTACCCCACACGCACATGCAGTGGCAAAAGTTAATCATCCGGTAGAACAGGGATTTGTGGCTATGGCTGGTGTATTTATTGATACATTCATCGTACTGAATCTGACAGCATTTGTTATCCTGACAACAAAGTCTATTCCTACAGGGCTTACAGGAGCAGAACTTAGCCAGTATGCATTCTCTACATTATATGGAAAAGGCGGAAATGTATTCATTGCAATTTGCATGTTCTTCTTCGCATTTTCAACCATTATCGGATGGTACTTCTTTGGTCAGGCAAATGTAAAATATCTGTTTGGTCCAAAAGCAGTGAAGATTTACTCTGTTTTAGCAGCGTGTTGCGTATTCCTTGGATCACTTGCAGAAGTTGATCTTGTTTGGAATATGGCAGATTGCTTCAACTCCTTAATGGTAATCCCGAATATCCTTGCATTGTTTGCATTGAGCAAGGTAATCAGCCAGGTACATAAAGATTACTTCACCAACTTTAACAAAGCAAAGTAAACTAATTAATAAAAACATAAGCTAAGATAGTGTTAAGAAAAGAAGTCCGGCAGAATTAAAACTGCCGGGCTTCTTTAATGTTAAAAACTGGTTGGTTAATTTAAAATAATAATGCATATATATTCAGAAAATAGCAATTAATGTATTACAATAAAAGAATATATATAAGAAAAGACTAAAACAAATAAAAAATAATCATTGTTTACAGAAAATTCTATTGAAAAAAAGATTTATTTCGGTTATACTAAAACTCGAGAAGCACGAATACATTATTACAAATGTCTTTCGAAAAGGAAAAAAGGGGGTTGTTTTATGGAGACATTAAATAACATTGTATTGACGATTCAGAATTACATGTCAAACTACGTACTGATTATTGCACTGTTAGGTGCGGGCCTTTGGTTCTCGTTCAGACTTGGGTTTATCCAGGTAAGAGGATTTGGCGAAGGAATGAGAAGAACTTTTGGCGGTCTGTTCAGTAAGAAAGGAGAAGCCGGAGCGGATGGAATGTCATCATTCCAGGCATTGGCAACAGCAATTGCTGCACAGGTAGGAACCGGTAATATTGCCGGAGCAGCAACAGCACTTGCAATTGGAGGACCTGGAGCAATCTTCTGGATGTGGATCGCAGCATTCCTTGGAATGGCAACTATCTATGCAGAAGCGATTATGGCACAGAAATATAAGACGGTCGGAGCAGACGGCCAGGTCACAGGAGGACCGGTTTACTACATAAGAGCAGCATTTAAGGGAACATTTGGAAAAGTCCTTGCTGGAATTTTTGCAATACTGATCACACTGGCACTTGGGTTTATGGGTAATGCTGTACAATCTAACTCTATTGCAGCATCTTTCCATACAGCGTTTGGTATTCCACAGTGGATTATGGGTCTTGTAGTAGCAGTAATCGCAATTTTTGTATTCATGGGTGGTATGAAACGAATTGCAAAAGTTACGGAGACAATTGTTCCGTTTATGGCAGCATTATATATTATCGGTTCATTAATCGTAATTATTTACAACTATAAAAACATTCCTTATGCATTTGCATCTATTTTTATCGGAGCATTTTCACCAAGTTCTGTAGTTGGTGGTGCAGCCGGTGCAACTGTAAAACTTGCTCTTACAAAAGGTGTTGCGAGAGGATTGTTCTCTAACGAAGCTGGTATGGGATCTACACCACATGCACATGCTGTAGCGAAAGTGGACCATCCGGTAGAGCAGGGATTTGTAGCTATGACAGGTGTATTTATTGATACATTTATAGTATTGAACCTGACAGCACTTGTAATATTGACAACAAAATCTATTCCAACTGGAAAAACGGGAGCTGAATTAAGCCAGTATGCATTCTCTACATTATATGGAAAAGGTGGAGATATCTTCGTAGCCATCTGTATGTTCTTCTTCGCATTTTCTACTATTATAGGATGGTATTTCTTTGGTCAGGCCAATATCAAATATTTGTTTGGACCAAAAGCAGTGAAAATCTATTCTGCAGCTGCAGCGGTTTGTGTGTTCCTTGGATCACTTGCAGAAGTTGATCTTGTATGGAATATGGCAGATTGTTTCAATTCTTTGATGGTAGTACCAAATATTCTTGCATTATTTGCGCTGAGTAAAGTAATCAGCCAGGTGCATGAAGATTACTTTAAAAACTTTAAAAAGAAAAATAATTCATAGATGGCGCCAATAAATAATTGAATAATTGATAGTAGAATCAGTAAACTCCAGTTGCAAATAAACTGGAGTTTACTGTGACAAAGCGTTAAATTAAGGAGTGCTAATAAATAAAAGTAGGACATCTTATAATAAAAAGGTAAAATTGTTTGTGAACTAATAGGATATTGTGAAAAACTGAATATATTATTTATAGACAAAACAAATGCAATGGCAATTGTGACCAAAAAGGGACATTGCGAAATGTGCATAATGACTAAAAAAAGAAAGTTATGGCAAAAGGGTTGCAAATAAATTAACAATACGTTATTATAGATACAGGCAATGGGAGATATTCATTGTCTCTATAAAATAAAAGTGAATAGCGGGATGATCTTTCTTAAGAGAGAGTCTTTACTAAAGAAGACCGCCGAAGAGGCAAGCCAAGGTATGTTGGTGGACATATCAGGGGTGAAACTTTCAGGCAAAAGGACTGAGAAAGGGACTGCGTTCTGAATCTTGTGTTGAAAAGAAAGGCTATCTAAGAAGGACGGTCAAGACAAAAGACAGAAAGGCGATGCACACATAATATTGGTGTCGTATCGTCTTTTTTTAATCCTACCGGATAGCTGGGAAGAATGACACAATACTTATTTCATCTATGTAAGAAATCAAAAATGGAAGGCGGATAAAAAATGAAGAAAGATTACATTATAATAACGAACAATCCATTAGTTCCACAGATGCTTGATGAAGAGCATGAAGTGGATTATAGTGAGATTTCTTATGAGGATGTATTGGGGAAAGTTAGAGACAGGATACACGAAGGACATTTGCTTTTATCACATCCATTATCTGGAAGCGTGAAGCCGAATGAAACACCATATAAGTCGGTTATGATCTCACGTAAAGCCGGAAAACTGGATGAGAGGTCACTGTCAATTATAGAAGGAGCCATAAGATCCTGTGCAAAGTTTGAGTTCAAGTCAGAAAAGTACAGAGAATTCATGCCAGAAACATTCAAAGACTTCCAGTTAATTGACTGGACCCTATTACAAAGCGCTATTTCATCCGCAGATGTGTGGTAGGTCGAGTAGCGAGAGGTTGTTAAAGCATTTAGCTTACACAATAATATCAAAATTCTTGAAGGAGGGAACCATAAGTGAGAAGATTGGAAATGGGACACATTTACATTAAGGATATCCAGTTCGCAGCAGAGTCTAAGATCGAAGATGGAATTCTTTATGTAAACAAAGAAGCTGTAGAGGCTGTTGCTCTTGAGGATGAGCACATTAAGAGCGTATCATTTGATATTGCTAGACCAGGTGAGTCAGTGAGAATCACACCGGTTAAAGACGTTATCGAGCCACGTGTAAAGGTTGAAGGAAGAGGAGGAGTCTTCCCGGGAGTAATCAACAAAGTAGATACAGTTGGTGAAGGAAAAACTTATGCATTAAAAGGAATGGCTGTTGTTACAGCTGGTAAGATCGTTGGATTCCAGGAAGGTATCATCGATATGACAG
>OLOG01000513.1_pt1 | contig 34486 bp, 29 predicted proteins | sample 1672351 | NCBI WGS metagenome assembly OLOG01 (sample SAMEA3136674, study PRJEB25190) | human gut metagenome | biome: human gut; feature: human-associated habitat; material: faeces | place: Austria | collected 2013 | reverse complement strand
CCCCTTTCCGCGTGTACCGAAAGTGGGTCTATGTCAATGGTGGTTTAACAGCGGGTCGCGAAGTAGATGCCAGTTGAGGGCAGAAATGGTCAATGCCAGAGTCGAAAAATGCCAGTTGAGGACAGAAATGGCCGGATAACCGCGATTTTTCGCCCTGCCTTTCGACCATTTCAGCCCTCAACTGGCATCTTCAGCGCCCTTTTCGCAAATCACCCACGTCGGCACCTTTTCGCGAACCTCCCACAGATGCCGCAAGTTGACACGGTAGCGGCGCAGGCGCTCCTCGCCGAAGTCGGAGATGACGGCATCAAGGGCCGCGAGGATTTGCTCGCGCTGCCCGGGCGGGTCCGACACTGCATTGGGAACATATCCGAGTCCACGCTTTCCAAGCAGCTCAGAGAGCTCGTCGACGACGGCTTTCTCACGCGCACCGACTTCGGCGAGGTGCCTCCGCGCGTGGAATACGCCCTCACCCCACAAGGCAAGAGCTTCGTGCCCATTCTCCTCGCCATGAAGCAGTGGGGCGAAAAGGAGCTGGGGCTTTAAAGCACCTATTGGCTTTCTCAAACCATCTACCGTGTTTTTCTCGGAGCCGTTACCATCAAGCAGCCTCTCAAAAATCTTGAGAAGCTGGCACCATAGCCTCTCAAGATTTTTGAGAGGCTATGGTGCCACTCTTGCAAGAACGGCTGAAAAATTTCACCTCGCGCTGCGAGACGGAACGGAGCGCAAAAAGCGGCCTGCCCGAGGGGCGACCGCCTTGCGTGAGATCTCGGTTGCCGCTGGAAGGAAGGAGGGAGGAAGGGCGGCTCCGAGGAAGGTTTCGAGCTTTGCTCTGCCACTATAATACGGAAAAGCCCGTCTAGGCGTATCACCTAAACGGGCTATATTGCGGAACACAGCAGCGGCCAATCGCCACTTGGAATCCGACCGCGCGCAGCAGATGCGGCACGGGTCGCGAATCGCTACTCGTCCTTCGCCGCGCGGGCCTTCGCCTGCTGGTCGGCGACAGCCTCCTCCAGAAGCGTGAGCTGCGCGGTCGCCTTCTTGGTACCGCGGAACACCATGAGCACGTACACGAGCAGGGCCACCCACAGAAGCGCGTAGGCCGCGATGATGTAGGGGGCGGAGGGCAGGATGGTGGAATAGATATCGGCAAGAATGGGATTCATGGCTCTCTCCTATCGTTCGTCGTCGAGGGTTTCCTTGAGCGCTTCGACGCGCTGGGTGAGGCGTACCTGGTTGAAACGCGTGCGGTACAGCACGAAGCCCACGAGCAGCATGCCGAGCGCGCACAGGCCCACGCACATGCCCATCTCGGGGCTCATACCGCCCTCGCGCAGCACCACGGGGTGAATGGACGACGGAATGAGGCGCGTGATCATGAAGCAGATGGGTACGTCAATGGTGGCAATGATGGCTACCACCGCAGCAAATGTCGCGCGGCGCTCGGGCTCGTCCACGGAGCTTCGCAGCACGAAGTAGGCGATCACGATGAGCATGAGAATCAGGTAGGTCGTGAGCCGCGGCTCCCAGCTCCACCACACGCCCCATTCGAAGCGCGTCCACATCTCGCCGGTGATCATGGTGAGCACCACGAACAGAAGCGCGATCTCCAGGCAAATGCGCGAGCAAGTGTCGAAGCGCTGGTTCTTCGTCATGAGGAACCGCACGGCGTAGTAGCACCCGAAGCCGAGCGCGATGAACGACGTGATGGCCACGGGCATGTGGAAGTAGAAGATCTTCTGGGACAGGAGCATCTTCTGAGACACCATCACGTCCCCGATGAGCTCGGCACCATTCACCGCAGCGCCGCCGACGGGGGCCACGTAGAAGAACGCCATGAGGAACCCGACGGTGGAAAGCACCGCGCCCGCGATGAGCGCCGGCACCACCAGCTTGTCGGGCCACTGCCCCGCCTCGGGCAGCTTCAACTTCTTATCAGTCACTCAGTCCTCCTTTAGTTGACGACGAAATCGTAGAGAACCCACGAAGCCAGGATCATGATCACATCGTAGCCAGCGCCAAGGGCCAGCGACGTAAGAAACCCGTCGGCGAACACATCTCCGCCCACGAGCGCGCAGGTGGTGGCCGACACGCAGGCGTACAGAAGCGGGAAGATCACGGGCACGAACAGAAGCGCCAGTATGACGTCCTTGCCGCGGGTGGCCGCCGTGATGGTGGAGAGCATGGTGCCGATGCCGGCGATGCCGATGCTGCCGACGACTAGCGGCACCACGAGCAGCCAGCCCGTATCGGCCGGCGCCGCGAAGCTGGAGAAGAACACCCAGTACAGCGGCACGGCGATCACTTCCACCAATGCCAAAAACACCAAATTCGACGTCGCCTTGGCCAGAAAGATCACGCCGCGGTCGAGCGGGGCCAGAAGCAGCCCTTCCAAGCAGCCGTTCTCCGTTTCCTTGGAAAACGAGCGGTTCAGACCCAGAAGCGACGTGAACACCACGAGCGCCCACAGAAGGCCGCCGGACACCTCGAGGAACTCCGAGCCGGGGCGGGCGAAGGAGAGCGCCACGCCGAACACCACGATGACGAGGAAGGCGTAGATGCCCATGGACACGATCATGTCCTTGGTGCGAAACTCCGCCTTCAAGTCCTTCGCGAGCAGCGTTTTGTACTGCGTCCACGTGCTGGGGGCCTTGCAGATGCAGCTACGCGTCCCTCCGCGATCAGCCGCGCGGTACTCCGATTCGCTCAGACAGTCCTCGCTTTGGGAATGCCCTTCGGGCATTCCTGGTCGCGTGTCGGCGCTGCGAGCAGAGCGAGCAAGTACCCTTGGGGTAAACTGCGCTCGGTCGGAACACCCCACGTCTAATCGCTGCTCTTCCTCAGCCATCTAGCTCACCCCCATCCCTACCGTCGTGCGGTACAAATCGGCGAACTCGTCGGGGCTCATCTGGTCCTTCTCTCCGAAATGAACCACGCGGCCGCGAGCGAGCACGAGCACGTGGCTCGCAAGCGCCAGGCCCTTGTCCAAGTCGTGGCTCACCATGACGAACGTGCGACCCTCGCGCACCGAGGCGATCAGCTCGTCGAAAATGTGCATGGCATGGGGGTCGAGCCCCGAGTAGGGCTCGTCGAGCAGCACTACCGACGGGTCGTTCACGAGCGCCCGGGCGATGGAGACGCGCTGGGTCATGCCGCGCGAGAACGTGCGCACCCGATCGAGCCGGCGATGTTTGAGCCCCACGGCATCGAGAAGCTCTATCACGCGGTGCTCAGGGTCGGCCACGCCGTAGAGCTTCGCGTACAGAAGCAAGTTCTCCTCGGCGGTGAGGTCGGGGTAGAGCATCGGGTTGTGCGAGATGAGCCCGATGGCCTCGCGCACGCGCTCGGGCTCCTCCTTCACGTCGATGCCCGCGAGCGTCACCGTTCCCTCCGTGGGCCGCGACAGCGTGGCGAGCATGCGCAGAAGCGTGGTCTTGCCCGCGCCGTTGGGCCCGAACACCGAGAGGAACGCGCCCTCAGGCAGCGCGAACGACACGTCGTCGACGGCCTTGCGGCCGCCGAACGACTTCGTCAGGTGATCGACGGTAAGCGCCGTTTCCACGGGACTACTCCCCCGCCTTCGCGCCGGCGTTAGCGGCGTCGGCATCAGCATCTGCGGTATCACCGGACGCCTCGGCCACTGCCGCCGCGTCCGCATCGGCCGCCGCGTCGCCCTCGGCATCTTCCACGAGCGCCACTTCCACAGCCGCCGTCTCCTCGACGACGCTCTTGCGGGGCGCCGCGTCGCGCGAGGCCTTCCCGCGCTCCTTCGGCTCGGCCTCCGCCAGCTCGGCAGCGGGCACATCGCCCACGGCCGGACCGCCGCGACGGCGCTCGGCGCGCTTGGCGAACAGCGGGATCAGACACCCCACCATGAGCAGGGCGAAGCCCGCCCACACGAACGAGATGAGCGGGTTCACGCGCACGTCCATCGAGAAGTCGCCCTCGTCGTTCACGCCGCGGTACACCACGAACAAGTCCTCCAGCGGGAACCCGATGACGCTCGCCTCCAGCTTCTGCTGCTGGGTGGCGCTCACCAGCTGCACGGCCGGATTCACCGTGCCCACGAACTGGCCGTCCTTCGTCACATCGAAGGTGAGCGCGTAGCGCACGTTGCCGTTGCCGAGCTCATCGATGGAGTTGCCCGTGTAGGTGAGTTGGAAGTCCTGAATGTCGAAGGTCTCGGAAACCGAATCGCTCTCCTCGTCGTAGGGCAGATACCCCGTGATCTCGGTCACGTACATGGACGAGCCGATGAGGCCCACCAGGATGATGGCCATGGCCCCGTGGGCCACCGAGCCGCCGAACAGCGACAGACGGCGGCGCAGCTTGGCGCCATCGACCCGCTTGAGCGAGCGGACGGCCATGAACAGCGCGTTGAAGAACAGAAGGCTCGCCACGGCGAAGCCCACCACGGCCAGGCCGTTGTAGTAGATGGGGTTGCCCTGCTCCAGCAGGCCCGAGGCCTGGGTGCCGCCCATGTCGATCATGGCCTGGTAGCTGGGCAGAAGGTATGTGGCGAAATAGATCATGAGCACGATGAACAGCACGAGCGCGCACAGCGCCGGCACGCGGGCACTTCGCCAGAACGCCTTCTTGTCGGTGCGGCGCCAGCCCAAAAGCGGGCAGATGGCGAGCACGGCCAGATAGGCGATGCCCAAGGGACGGGCGATGGCGTTGTAGGTGCCGGCTGACAGCGACTGGCCCCCGAAGGGCAGCCAGCTCGGCAGGGCCGAGGACACCGTCATGTAGGCCAGAAGCACGGCGAACACGATCATGATGAGGTTGTTCACGTAGTAGGCCGCTTCCTTCGACATCATCGACTCGATGTCGTCATCGGCCGCATCCGTCGCACCGAAGTTCTTGCGGCGCACGATAAGGCCCACGATGCCGGCCAGAAGCGAGCAGATGATGAGCGCGCCGAACATGACGAGCGAAACCGGGTCGCCCTCGAAGGCGTGCACCGACTGCACGAGGCCCGAACGGGTGATGAAGGTGCCCAGCACCACGAAGCAGAAGGTGAGGCAGGCGCAGAACACGCTCCAGCGCTTGAAAGCGCCGCGCTGGCGGTACACTGTGAACGAGTGGATGAGCGCCACGCCCACGAGCCACGGGAGCAGACTGGCGTTCTCCACCGGATCCCAGCCCCAGTAGCCGCCCCAGCCGAGCACCACGTAGGCCCACACGGCGCCCAGCCCGATGCCGATGCCGAGCAGCAGCCACGAGAACATGAGATAGGGCGTCGAGCGGTTCACCCATTCCGTGGAATCGTCGTTGACGATGAGCGCGGAGATGGCGTAAGCGAACGGAATGGTGAGGCCCGCGTAGCCGATGAACAGCGTCGGCGGGTGAATCGCCATGGCCCAGTGCTCCAGAAGCGCGTTCATGGAACGGGCCGAGGCCATGACCGACAGCGTGCCATCGTCGCCGAAGTAGCGCGAGTCGGTCACGATGAAGGGCATGTTGCCCTCGGAGAACAGCAGTACCGACACGAAGGCCGTCAGCACGAGCGAGGAAATGGCGAGCGCGCCGTTATCGAGCGGGCGCGCATTCTTGCGCGTGGCGAACACGAGCACCGCGTTGAACACGGCAATGAGCCACGCCCAGAACAGCAGCGAGCCCTGACGCCCCGCCCAAAGACCGGCGAGCTTGTAGAGCCACGCCTCGGGGGCCGTGGAGGTGGAGCGGTTGTCCAGCACGTACTGGATGGTGTTGTCGCCCGAGAAGAAGCACCACACGAGCACGGCGCAGCACACCGTGAGCGCCACCGCCGTGAGCACCGCGGCCACCCGTCCGCCCCAGGCGAAGGTGTCGGAGCGCTCGAAGGAGCGCTTCTTGTAAAGGATATGGGCCACGCCCAGGCACAGCACCGAGATGACGCAGCCGGCAAAGGCCACGAGCAGGCCGAGAAGTCCGATCATCGACATGGGCTAGCCCTCCAGTGCGACATCGGTGGCGGCGAACTTGCCGTCGGCGCCGAGGGAGCCCGTGAGCACCACAGCGGAACCGTCGGCGATCCCGTCGGAAAGCGCGCCCTCGAAGACAACCGGCATCGAGTCGCCGGTCTCCGCGTCGACGAGGATGAAGCGGTCGCCCTGGCCCGCGGCCTTAAGCGATCCGGCGCCGACCGAGCCGGCCACCTTCACGACGTTGCCGTAGACGCTCTCGCCGTAGCCGAGCAGCTGTTCCACCGTAAGGGCGCTGTCGGCGTTCTCATACTTCGAGGGGCACTTCGTCACCAGCTCGGAGCACTCCAGCACGCCCGCATCGTTGATCTTGCCCGTGCAGATGGCGGTCACGTCGTTGCCGAACGTGGACGAGGCGGCGCCGTCGTAGCGCACCTCCAGCTGCGTGGCGGGATCGCCCTCAGGGTCGTAAATCTTGAAAGTGAGCACGTCATTGCTCGTGGAGAAGGAATCCTGCACCACGTTGCCCGACACTTGCACCTTCTGGCCCGCCTGGGGATTCTCGGCGGCCTCCGCGATGCTCATCGTCGTGGCGGCGGTGTTGCCTCCCACGAATGCGAGCACCAAGATAAGCACGATGACGATGACGCCGGAAACGGCGATCATCCTCTTCTTCATCTTCGCGTTCATAGTCCTCCTGTTTCTAAGGTACCAAAGCGGTGTGGACCTGCCTCCCCGAAGGCCCGAAAAAATACCAACGGCCAGTATCGCCCAAGCTTTCGAAGGCGGCTAGGATAATTCCGGCGAAACCAGCAGATCAGCGCAATCGCCATACTTTCGCAATAAGGGGGGTTGCTTAGAATTGCGGAAACGCCTCGCGCCATCAACCTGCGCCTGCTCGCCCCTCGCATGAGAAGACCAACCACGAACGAGGGCGCGCACCGCGGGTGGGTGCGCGCCTTCGGGGAGGATGCCGGCAGGGCGGTCCGGCACGATTGTCGAGCGGTGCGCCCCATCGCCGCAGGGGCGAGGGAGCGCGACGCGCTTTCTAATAGGTCATGTTCAGCAGGGTGTAGCCGGCCTTCAGCTCGTCCTCGCACTTGTCGAGGTTCTCCTGGGCCAGACCCGGGTTGTGGGCGCCCTCGGAGTTCTCCACCATCACGTAGTCCCAGTAGAACTGTGCATGGCGGTGGATCTGGCGAGCCTGCTCCAGAGTGGCCTCGTCCAGGGAGTCCTTCTGCTCGGCCAGGGTCTTGATGTAGGCGTCCAGCTTGGCCGCCAGCTCGTGCTCGCGGTCGGTGGTCTCCTTCTGCCACTGGACGATCTGCCCAGGCAGGTCGGCATGGCAGCCCTCGCACTTCTCCATGATGGCCGGATCCTCGGTGGGGTTCACCAGGTTGTGGGAGCTGTACTCGGTGCCGTCCTCGGCCTTGGCGGGGGCCATGTGGCAGTCGGCGCAGGTGTAGCCCTGCTTGGCCATGGAGGACTGCGCGCCGCCGTAGATAGTCTCGAACTCGGGGTGCTGGGCCTTCAGCATGGGGGCGCCGGTCTCGGTGTGCTCCCAATCCTTGAAGCCCATCTCGTCGTAGTAGGCGAGAATGGCCTCGGCGGTCATGCCCTCGAGCCCCGTGTAGGGATTCGTGGTGGCCTTGGTCTCGGGGGCGAAGTAGTACTCGTTGTGGCACTGGCCGCACACCTGGGAATCGGTGGAGACCTTATCCACATCGGAACCCATGGAATTCACGAAGAACTTCTGGGTGACCGTGGTCTTCGTCGGGTCGTTCTCATGGCAGTTGTAGCAGCTGATGGGCTCGGTCATCTGCATGAGCACCTCGGCGAAGGGCTTCTGGTAGGCCGAATCGCCCTCGGAGTTCACCATGGCGGTGTACTGGGGCGTCTTGCAGGTGATGCAGTTGGCCAGCGTGTTCTCGTTCACGCGGGGCGTCTCGGCCACGGACTGCAGGCTGTAGGGATGCCCCGCCGCCTCGTCGTAGCCCTTGGCGAAGCCGTAGCCGGCGTACATGGTCACCAACTCCGGGTACTCGGTCAGGTAGTCCTGCTTGCCCTGGGGGCTGTTGGACTCGTTGGCCATATAGGTTTGGTACTCGTTGGGGTAGATGTCCTTCCAAGATTCCGCCACCACGACGCCGAAGGAATCGGGCTCGGGGGTCTCGGCGGGAGCCGCGGCCGCGGGGGCATCGCTTTCTCCCCCGGACGGTGCCGCCGCCGGTTCCTGGGCGGCCGGCGCGCAGGCGGCCAGCGCCGCGACGAGCGCCACGGTACCTGCCGCGACGGCCGCCGTCTTGAACGTCGATCGTTTCATGGTCCCTCCTTTTGATCGCTTGTCTCACGGGCGGCCGCGCCCTGGACGGCCGCAACGATAGCCCAAGCTTACGCCGTGAATCCCGCCACCGAAAAGGGACAGTTTCGCTCATATTCATGGGGACAGCAACAGCAGAGGAAGGGGACGGTTACACCTTGCTTACATTTCTTCTCGGGAAGGGACGTCCGGCGAGCCGATTCCCCCGGCTGCAACCGTCACTGCGACATCAACGTCTTTGCGACTTCCCGCCGATCCGCTTTCGGTACCCTTTTGGGAACGGCGGGGGCGCCCAAAGCGGAAGCGCAGGGCGGAAGTAGGACACACGTCAACGCAGGCGCCACAGGCCATGCAGTCGCCGGCGCGCACGATCGTATCCTCCCCCACCAGCGCCGGCGCGAGGATCTCGGGATCGGCGAGGCAAACGTGGGTGCACTTGTCGCAGTGGATGCAGGCGTCGTGATCAATGGCGACGTTCACCTGCCCCGCGCGCCCGAGCACTTGGAAGGTGCCGCCCAAGGGGCACAGCGCCCGGCACCACAGACGGCGGCTGACGAGCAGCTCAGCGATAATGATGGCCAAAAGCGTGCCCGCCCCGGCGAAGCCGCCGAACACGAGTCCCTTGTTCACCGCGCCGATGGGCGAAATCAGCTCGAAAATCGGGAAGCCCACGAGGGCCGACAGCAGCACCACTGCCGCCGCCACGCCGATCTTCGCGCGCCGCGGCACCGTGCGCTCGGGCACTTCAATGCCGAGCCGTCGACGAGCCGCATCCACGCCCTCGCCGACGAGGTTCACCGGGCACACCCAGCCGCAAAAGGCGCGCCCGCGCACGAGCCCGTAGACCACAACGATAAGCAGAGCGCCCGTAAGCGCCGATGCCGCCAGCAAGCCGCGCGACGCCGCCATCGCTTCCACGGCGCCCAACGGGTCGAACAACGGCACGCCGGCAACGCTCGAGGAGGACAGGCTGCCGAAGAACACGCCTTCAGCCGGCGTCGTCACTTCCCCGTCGCCGCCCGCGAACAGCCCCGCCAGCCCCCATCCGGCCAGCAGCGGCGGCAAGCAGAACAGCACCAGCATGCAACCCTGCACCACCCGCCGCACAACCGTTATCTTTCCCATAGACCGAGTCACAGGTCATTCCTCCCAACCAAGGCAATGATCAAAGGAGATACGGGGTGCCTTGACCGAGCGAGTTCCGCAGCGAACGAAACAGCCCAGTGGGCTGTTTCGCCGAGCGAGGACTGTCTGAGCGAATCAAGGTACCCCGTAGCTCCGCTTTTGGGCGACTTTCTACCCGAGTGTCTCATCCTCAAAGTTGACGTACACGAGATTCACGTTCAGCACCCCTGGAATCTGAATGAACCGGCTCGAAATCTCGTGCGAGGCGCCGGTGGAGGAAGCCTCGATGGTGACGACGATCTTGTACCCGCTCACCTCGTGCACCTCCACCCCCTCCATAGCCGCCAGTGCCCGCGCCACCTCGTCCACCGATTCCGGCCGCGCCTCCACCACCAGCGAGGAGATGACCACCTTCTCGTCTTCCATGACCTACTCCTGGGCCACGGGATGGCAGGTGATGCACTCGGCGCGAGGGCCGTCGATCTCGTGAGTGGACACGTCCCCGCCCACGTAGTGATCCGCGGGCATCGGTGTGGCAGCGGAAAGGAACGTCTCCACCTCGTCATTGCCGCCGTGGCAGCCGAAGCAACCGTTGGCGCCCAGGCTTTCGTAGCGGCCCTCGTGGCTCGCCGTCATAAGCGGCGGCTCGCCGGGGTTGTAGGTGGCGCCGGTGTCGGCCATCTCCTGGGCGCACCCGGCCAGCGCCGCGCACCCCAGCACGCCGGCCAGCACAGCGGCGCAAATCATCTTCGACTTCTTCATGTTCCGCATGGGTACCCCTCCTTAAATCTTCTCGATGGAAACGCAGGTCTTCTTGAAATCGGGCTCTTTCGAAAGCGGGCAGTAGGTGTCCTGCACCACCAGATTGATCAGAGTCTCCTCTGCGAAGAAGGGCGCGAACACCATGCCCGCGGGCGGACGGGTGCGGCCTGCCGTGGACACCGTGATGTCGCAGGTGCCGAAGCGCGAGGTGAGGCGCACGCGGTCGCCGTCGGTCACGCCCAGCTTCTCGCAGTCGGCCGGGTTCATGTCCAGCAGCGCCTCGGGCAGCGCGCGGTTGAGCTCGGGCACGCGGCGCGTCATGGAGCCGGTGTGCCAGTGCTCCAGCAGACGCCCCGTGCAGAACCAGAACGGGTACTCGTCGCTGGGCTCCTCCGCCGGCGGCTCGTAGGGACGGAACACCGCCGAGGGCTTCTTGTCGGCGGACTTGTAGAAGCTCACGCCGCCGGCCTTGTCGTGCTCGCCGTACTGCTCGACGCCGTACTGGTCGAAGCCGTCCTCCTGGGGGCCGTCGCAGAAGCGCCACAGCGTCGGCAGCCACTTCCCGTCCACCTCGCGCACGGGCCAGGTGAGGCCATGGTTGTAGATGTACTCCTCGTAGGGGGCCAGCTGCTTGGCCTCCATCTTCAGCTTCGCCTCGGCGTTGATGGCCTCGGCGTCCGGGTTCAGGCTCGGGTTGCTGAAGGTGCGGTACTCCTCCCAGATGCTCGAGCACACCTCGCGGTCGGTGCCCTTGAAGGCGCCGGCCTCGGCGTCGTACCAGGCGCCGAACAGGTGGTCGAAGGCGTCCTCGCCGCCGATCTGCTCGCCGGCCAGCACCCGCTTGGCCACTTCCATGAGCATCCAGAGATCCCACTTGGCCTCGCCCGGGGCGTCCACGGCCTTCTCGAACACGGCCGTGCGGCGCTCGCCGTTGCCGAAGGCGCCCTCGCGCTCGACCCACATGGCCGCCGGCAGCACCACGTCGGCGTACTGGCAGGACAACGTCGGGTACACCTCGGACACGCAGATGAAGGCGTCGTTGATGCCCGTGAGGTCGCCGCGTCCGAGGAAGCGAGTGAGGTTGGGCATCGACACGGCCCAGTTGTTGTGGGCGCTCCAGAGGAAATCGATACCGCCCTTGGAAAGCTCGCGGAACATCTTCACCGTGTGGTAGCCGGGTTTCTCGATGGCGTCCAGGTATCCGTTGGGCAAGTCCCAGATGGCCTCGGTGTAGCGGCGGTGATCCGGGTTCTTCACCACCAGGTCGGCGGGAAGGCGGTGCGAGAAGGTGCCCACCTCGCGGGCCGTTCCGCAGGCCGTGGGCTGGCCGGTCAGCGAGAAGGCGCCGTCGCCGGGACGGGCGTAGCGACCGGTGAGCAAGTGGATGTTGTAAATGCAGTGGTTCATCCAGGTGCCGCGGTTGTGCTGGTTCACGCCCATGGTCCAAAGCGAGAGCACCTTGCGGCTCTTGTCGGCGAACACCTCGGCCAGCTCCTGGATATCCTCGGCCGGCACGCCGGAAAGCTCGGAGGCGTACTCCAGGGTGTAGGGGGCCAGACGCGCGGCGAAGGCTTCGAAAGTGATGGGCTCCACATTGTCGACGGCCTGGCCGATGTCGCTCTTGTCGTAGCCGTCGTCGGTGGCGTTGCCGATGTTCTCGGTGCCCTGCTTGAACTGCACGTGGTCGGCCACGAAGTCGTGGTCGTACTTGTCGTTCACGATGAGGTAGTTCGCGATGGCGTTGGCGATGGCGATGTCGCTGCCCGGGCGGAAGGTGAGCACCTTGTCGGCCGAGGCCGAGGTGCGAGTGGTCATGGTGGTCACGTCGTAGTGGCGCACGGCCTCGTCGGCGAGCTTGCGGGCCGTCAGGCGCGAGTACAGCATGGGATGGGCCTCGGCCATGTTGGCGCCCCAGGTGACGAAGACGTCGGTCTCGTCGATGTCGGCGTAGCAGCCGGCCGGCTCGTCGGTCTGGAAGACGTTCATGAAGCCCACGACGGCCGAGGCCATGCACAGACGCGCGTTGGGGTCGATGTTGTTGGAGAGCAGGCCCGCCTTCCAGAACTTCGCCGTGCAGTAGCCCTCCACGATGGGCTGCTGGCCGCTTCCCCAGAACGCCAGGCGGCTCTTGTCGGCCTTCCACGTGTCGCGGAGCTTGCCCGCCACCAGATCGAGCGCCTCGTCCCAGGTGGCCTCGCGCAGGCCGTCGGGCGTGCCCTTGGTGGACTTGTCGTCACGGATGAGCGGGGTGGTCAGGCGATCCTCGCCGTACAGCGCGCCGGCCAAGTAGTAGCCCTTCACGCAGTTCAGGCCACGGCTCGAGCCGTTCTCCGGGTCGCCCGTGACCGAGATCACCTTGCCGTCCTTGGCCTCCACGATGACGCCGCAGCCGCAGCCGCAGAAACGGCACACGCCCACGGTCTTGGTGGTGTCGCCGCCCGTCGCCGCGGCGTCGTCGCCGGTGCCGGCCAGCGACGAGGAGCAGCCGCCCATGGTGCCGGCGGCGGCCGCCGAGGCCAGGGCCACGGCCGTGGTCTTCACGAAGTTCCGTCGAGTCAGTTCCATAGTTCCTCCCTTATGGTTCGGGGGCCGCACCCGGCCCCGGGTTCCTGAAATACGCCGCCCGCCCACCGACCGCGTCGGCCAGTGTCGCCGCGCCGATCGTCACGCCTCGCCGTTGCGCCGGGCCGTGTAGGCCGCCGCGTCGGCGCCCGTGGGCACCACCACAATGGCCGGCGCCGGGTCGCTCACCGGGCAGCGCTGCTCGCACAGGCCGCAACCGGCACAGTCCTCGTCGATCACCTGGGGCGCGAACACCGCGTGAATGGCATCCCCCTCGCGGGGGCGGTAGTCGATGCGGATGGCCTCGTCGATGAGCGGGCAGGCCCGGTAGCACACCTCGCAGCGCATGCCCTGGAACGACAGGCAGGTGTCCTCGTTGATAACGGCCACCCCCATGGCGGCGGCCTTGCGCTCGGCTGGCATCTCCAGAGCTCCCGTGGGGCACGCCGCGGCGCAGGGGAAGTCCCGGCAGAGGCGGCAGGCCTGGGCCCGGGCGTTCAGAAACGGCGTGGAAGCCTCCCGGCCAGCATTCAGCGGAGCGGCGTGGATGGCCTGGTAGGGGCAGGCCTCCAGGCAGCGCCCGCACCGCACGCAGCGGGCCGCGAAGCGGGCCGGCTCGCCGGCGCCGGGCGGCCGCAGCAGCGGCAGCGGCGACGGCGCGGCAGCGTAGGCGGTGCCGGCGACGAACACGCCGGCCGCCGCGAGGGCGGCAACGGCCGAAAGACGCATGGAGGATCCTCTCCCTTCCCCTTGCGCGATGACGGGCGGCGCGGGGGCGCAGCTGCGGCCCGCACCGAAGTTCGGCGCACAGTCTACGATGGGGACGGCCCGCCCGCGAAGGGACAGTTCCCCGCTAATTCATGGGGACGGTTGAAAAACTTCCCAGGGGACGCCTCCACCAACCGTCCACATTTGCTAAGCTTCTAAGTCAGGAAAAGAAAGCGAGGCCCCATGCACCTGGACGACCACAGCGACATCCCCTTCTACCAGCAGCTCTTCGACCAGCTGCGGGCCGACATCGAGGACGGCACGCGGCCCGCAGGGGCGAAGCTCCCCTCCATCCGGGGGCTCGCCGGCGACCTCGGCTGCGCCCGCAACACCGTGGAGCAGGCCTACCACCTGCTCACCCAGGAGGGCTACGTGGAAAGCCGGCCGGGCAGCGGGTACGTGGTGCAGAACGTGGCCTACCTGCAGCCCACGGCCGCCTCCCCCGCCTGCGCCGTGCTGCTGGGGTCGCCGGCGCGGCGGGCCCGCTACGACTTCACCTACGGCAACCTGGAACCGGGCACCTTCCCGGCACTCGCCTGGCGCACCATCACCGACGACGTGCTGCTGTCGGTGGAAAGCGCCGGCTGTGACGCCTACAACGACCCCTTCGGCGAGGAGGCCCTGCGCGTGGCCATCGCCTGGCGCATCGCCACCCAGCGCGACATCGACTGCACCCCAGGCCAGGTCATCGTCCAGGGCGGCACCCAGACGAGCGTGCAGAACCTGCTGGCCCTGTTCGACGGCGCCGCGGACACCGTGGCCATGGAGGACCCCGGCTACGACGGGGTGCGCTCGGTCATCGAGCGGGCCCGCTTCGCCATCGCGCCGTGCCGGGTGACGGAGGGCTACGACGCGTTCCTGGAGGATCTGGAGGCCTCGGGGGCGCGGCTCGTGTACCTGACGCCGTCGAGCCAGTTCCCCACCTGCCGCATCATGCCCACGGACATACGCGAGCGGGTGCTCGATTGGGCCGAGCGCACCGACGCCTACATCCTGGAGGACGACTACTGCCGCGATTTCCGCTACCGGGAACGGTCGCTGCCGCCCCTAGCCTCCATGGACACCCGCGGGCGCGTCATCTACATGGGCACGTTCTCGAAGTCGCTCTCGCCGGCCTTGCGCATGAACTACCTGGTGCTGCCGGAGCCCTTGCTGGCCCGCTGGCGCGAGCTGTTCGCCAACTCCTATTCGCCGGTGCCGTGGCTGAACCAGAAGGTGCTGGCCCGCTTCATGACCGACGGCTCGTGGGACAGGCACCTGCGCCGAGTGCAGGCGAAGAACCGCCGCAAGTACGACGCCCTCACCGCCGCGCTGCGGGAGTGCATGGGTGAGCGCGTGGAGGTGCTGGAGTGCGGCACCGGCCTGCACCTCTTGGTGCGCGTGCGCGACGGTCGCGGCCAGGACGAGCTCATCGCCGCGGCCGCGGCGGCAGACGTGGCCGTGTATCCCACGAAGAAGTACTGGGCCGACCCCGCCCACCGCCCCGGCGGCATCGTGCTCGTCGGCTTCAGCTCCATCCGCGAGGAAGACATCCGCCCCGGCATAGAAGCCCTGGCAAGAGCCTGGTTCGGGTAGGGCCCGCAAGGCGCGGCGAAGCTGACAAACAGCAGGTTGGCATCGGGAACGTTTCAAGTTGGGGCCTTTCTCGGGAGGCCGCGCCGGCATTCCTACAATGGAGTTCGACTGGGCATACATCGAACGCGAGGAATGACATCATGGGCGCGAATGCGGACGAGCACACGTCGGACGGGGCCGTGCACGGCCGCCGGCTGGCATTCATATTCACAGGGCTTCTGCTGGCGATGTTCGTGAACTCGCTGTCCGAGACCATCGCCGCCACGGCGCTGCCCACCATCGTGGGCGATTTGGGCGGCGTGGAGATGATGCAGTGGATTTCCACCGCCTACATCCTGGTGAGCACCGTGGTCATGCCCGTCTACGGCAAGATCAGCGACCTGTACAACCGCAAGCACGTCATCATGGTGGCCCTGGCGCTGTACGCCCTGGGCAAGGCGGTGTGCGGCCTGGCCGTGTCCATGGAGATGCTTATCTGCGGCCGCTGCCTGTCGGGCCTGGGCGGAGGCGGCCTGGGCATTCTGGCCTACGCCATCATCTCGGATGTGGTGCCCCCGCGGAAACTCGGCGCCTACATGGGCATCATGGGCGCCGTCTTCACCACCTCCAACGTGCTGGGCCCGGTGCTCGGCGGCTGGTTCGTGCAGGTGCCGGGCTGGCGGTGGATCTTCTGGTTCACCATTCCGCTCGCGGGCCTCGCCCTGGCGGCCCTCGGCGCGTTCCTCCCCCGACGCACCGCCCAGAAGAAACGCGCCGTCATCGACTACGCGGGCGCGGCGCTGTTGGGCCTGTCCGTCACCTCGCTCGTGCTGGCCAGCGCCTGGGGCGGCGCCCTGTACGCCTGGGACAGCTGGGAGATCATCGGGCTGTTTGCCCTGTGCGTCGCCTCGGCCGTGGCCTTCGTGCTGGTGGAGCGCCGGGCCACCGAACCGGTCATGCCGCTCTCGCTCTTCCGCAACCGCAACTTCGTGCTCTGCGCCGTCACGAGCCTCATCATCGACGTGGCGTTCATGGGCACGGTCACCTACCTGCCCACCTACTTCCAAATCGTCGACGAGATGAGCCCCGAGCTCGCGGGCCTCATGTGCGTGCCCATGAGCATCGGCATCTTCATCACGTCCACGGCCAGCGGCTTCATTGCGGCCCGCACGGGGAAGTACAAGTGGATGCTCGTCGCCTCGAGCGCCATCGCCGCCGTGGGCTTCTTCCTCATGTCCACCCTGCAGGTGCACGAGGCGTTCTGGCTGCCGCTCGTGTTCCTGTTCATCCTGGGCTTCGGCATCGGCTTCGGCATGCAGATCCTCACCCTGGTGGTGCAAAACGAGTTCCCCCACGCCATGGTGGGCGCGGCCACGGCGGCCTACAACTTCTTCAGCGAGATCGGCTCGGTGCTGGGGGCGTCGCTCATCGGCACCCTGTTCACCTCGCGCCTGACCGCCGCGCTTTCCGCCACGCTGCCGGCCACCGACAACATCTCCGTGGCCCACATCACCCCGGCCCTCATGGACAAGCTGCCCGCCTCCGCCCAGGCCGTCATCGCCCAGGGCTACTCCGACGCGCTCGTGCCCCTGTTTTTGTGGTTCGTGCCCATGGTGGCCGTCACGGTGGTGATGATGGCCCTCGTCAAGCAGCACCCCCTCGCCACAACCATCAACCACGGCGGCACGAAGCCCTTGCGACGACCCAGCTCGAGCAGGCAGGACACTAACCGTCCCCTTCCTCCCGATTCACCAACTCGATAAGTTCTTGTTTTGCATGCACGCCCAGCTTCGCGTAAATGCGCTTGGTGTGGGACTGCACGGTGCCGGGCGCCACGAAGAGTTTCTCGGCAATGGCCTTGCTCGAGTAGCCGAGGGATATATAGTAGAGAATCTCCCCCTCGCGCCGAGTGAGGTCGTGTTGTTCCGCGAGAGCATCGCAGGCTTCCCTGCGCCCCTCCTTTTCCGCAGCGGGACGCGCAGCCGACAAGGGCCGCGCCGCTTTCACCATGAAAAGGGTCAGAAACGCGACGATGGCCAGAGCCAGTACCGCGGCAATGACCAGCGACGCCGGGCCGAGCAGCGTGCCGGCGTCGAGGGCGTGGCCGGCGGTGGCGAGGGGAAGCAGCACGTAGGCGAACGTCGTCGGCAGCCAGAAGAGCGCCAGCAGATACACGGCCGCCGTGCGCACCAGATTCGACCCCTTCAAAAACGCGCTCACGAACATGGCGACGAGCAGAAGGACATCGAACACGCGGATGAGCGCCAGCACCACGCCGGCGGCCGCGGAGAAATCGCCGTGGGTAAGCGAAGAGAAGCTCACAGCCACAAGCCCCAAGAACAGCACCGCGAAAAGCCCGTTGCCGAACAGGCACACCGCACGCAGGTACCGCGATGCCTTCGAAGACGTCGCGAGCATGAGCACGCTGAGCGCGAACAGGAGCAAAAACGTCACCCCGCGGGACAGCGGCGCATCGCCCAAATATTCCAGCGCCGGATCGGCCACATAGAGCAGACCGTGCACGAGCACCGTCGCGAAAAAGATGACGTAGAAGAAGCGCCACCCGTTTCCATAGAGGTCGGCGTCGCACGGGGAAGGAACTTCTCCCCCGTCCGCCGCGGCAGACGCGGGGACGGCCAAAAGCCCGAAGCAAAGCTGGGCGATGCCGCTCAAGCTGAGACCGGCCACGGCGATAAACGCGTAGAAGGGCGCAGGCGCCGAGTACGCGAATGCCACATGGCCGCAGAGCGCTGCCAAAACCACGAGTGCCAGAACTGCCTTCAAGCCCTCCCGTCGCGCAAGAACGCCGAGCATGAGGAACATCCGGGCTCCGAGGGCCACCAGACCGAGGGCGTAACAGCCGGCGCCCAAAGCACCCCATATCAGCGCCGCATCGGAACCCACTGAGGGAGCAAACCAAAGCATCACCGTACCGCCTGTTGCCACGACGGACGCCGCGGCGGCAACGCTGAGGGGGCGAAGAATTCGCCCAATGCGTTCGCAGCCCACGATGCAGCCAATCAGCCCAGCGGCAAAAATCAGGGAGAAAAGGGCGAAAACGACGAACTGCTGCGCCCCGAATCCGGAGAACAACGTCGTGTGGTAGAGGTTGTGCTGCAAGTACGGAACGGTGAAGAGCACGCTGAAGAAGCACGCCGCCATCCGCCGCACGCTGTCAAGCGATGGGATCCGCTTTTTCGTTCCTTCGCGCATCGCCCCTCCCCCATCCTGCGACGAATGCCGCATATCGCCTGATCATCTTCATATTTGCCCAATTTTTGGGCAAAGCATCCATGGAGCCAATGCTCGAAATTACCCTAAAACGGGAGTTTCGCCCGAAGCATTTTCCCTCCATGATCGAGCCACTGCATGGTAGCAAATTCTCCGCATCCATGCAGCGAAGGAGAACCTATCGGAAGGGAGATTATCATGGCAATGGCACAGAGCCGCCGGTCCTTCGTGAAGACCGCGGGAACGACGCTTCTCGTTGCGGGGCTGACGGGCATGGGCCTGGCAGGTTGCAGCTCGAAAGGCGGCGCCTCCGAGAGCGCACCAGCCGCAGACGGCGACTTCGCCTGGGACGAGGAAACCGACGTGCTCGTCGTGGGCGCGGGCCTGGCCGGCGTGGCCGCGGCCGTCACCGTGGGCAAGGAGAGCCCCGATGCCTCGTGCCTGCTCATCGAGAAGGGCACAAGCCCCCTCGGCAACGGCAACAGCCCGTTTTCCAGCGGCTGGTTCATGTACACGAGCGCCGACCGCGAGCAAGCGGCCCTCGACTATCTGAAGGAGCTGCGCCACAGCGACACGGGCACGCCCGACGACGTGCTCGCCGCCTTCGCGACCGAACTGACCCGCAATCTCGATTGGATCAAGGAGCTCGGCGCCGCCGACACCGATCTGACCATCGTCCCCGGCACCACCGACTACGCCTGCTTCCCCGAATACCCCGAGCTGGAGCATTCCGCGGCCATCGACTACGCCGCATTCACCGCCGAGGACAGCAAGTGGGACCACGTCACCAAGTTCATGAACGAGGTGGTGGGCGGCCTGCCTTCCGTCACGCTGAAGACCGAGTGCCCGCTCGTGGCCCTGGTGCAAGATCCGACCACCAAAGCGGTGCTCGGCGGCATCTACAACGACGGCAAGAACGACGTGCGCGTAAAGGCGAACAAGGGCGTCATCATGACCTGCGGCGGCTTCGAGAGCAACCCCGATATGATGGCCAACTATTTCTCCCAGCCCACGGTGACTCCCATCGCCGCCCAAGAGAACACCGGCGACGGCCACCGCATCTGCGCCCTGCTGAACGTCGCCGAGTGGCACATGAATTCCGGCGCCGGCTTCTGGAACACCATCCGCAAGCTCGACGATTCGGGATGGGGCAAGTACAACGGCTCGGGCAGCCCGCTCAAGAACCTCGGCATTACCGTAGGCGACAACGGACGGCGCTTCTACATGGATTGGGACGCCTGCTGCACCTTCGATTGGGACCAGTTCTACGCGGGCGTGCCCATGAACGCCGCGGTGGGTTCGCGCCACGGCCACATGCAGTTCGGCGGCAACTGGCACCTTTTGCCCATGCCCGAAATCAGCTGGTTCGTCTGCGACCAGGCCGCCATGGACGCCGGCGCCTACGCCTTCCAAGGCACCGACCCGGTCGCCGAGGGCTTCGGCTACAAGGCCGACACGCTGGAGGATCTGGCAGCCCAGGCGAACCTGCCCGTCGACGAGTTCGTCGAAACCGTGACCGTGTGGAACGGCTACTGCGAGAACGGCAAGGACCTCTCCTTCTTCCGGCCGCCGAGCACGCTGACCCCGGTGAAGACCCCGCCGTTCTACATCATGATGCAGCGGCCGCAGATGCTGAACACCGACGGCGGCCCCGTGCGCAACGCCAAGGGCGAGATCATCGACATCGAGGGCAACGTCATTCCGCACCTCTATTCCGCCGGCGAGTTCGGCTCGGTGTGGTCGGGCCATTACCAGGGCGGCGGCAACCTGGGCGAGTGCCTGGCCTTCGGCCGCATCGCCGCCCGCAGCGCGCTCGCCAACGAGTAGACCGCTCGACCCGCGGTCGACTGCGCCCGCGGGCACCCGCATCGCGCCATTCCCCCAGCCCCGCCGACCCCTCCCCCGGCGGGGCTTTTCATCGGGGATGGCTTGCGCAAAGCAGGGAGAGCATGGAGCCGGCCCCGTTCGCAACCTTACGCCGCATACCCGCAGAGGGGAAACGGAAATCATCCCGAGAAATTTGGCAAAAACTCAAGTTAGTAGGGTGGGGATTTGAGAAAACGCTCGTCTGCCGACCCTTATTGCCCCCAGGTTGCCGTTTCGGAAGGTGCCGACGCTTCGCAAACCCTACCAAACTCGCTTTTTTGCGAAAATCAGCTTGAGATTTTTGAAAGTGCCCGCAAACCGTGCTCAGTCACCACTTCGTCCACTGGCATGTCATAGTCCTCGTGCGGGAGGTGGTCGGCGAGCTGGGCGGCGCGGCAGAGGCCCATGGAGGTGCCGGGGAACGTGGGCAGGAAGGTGTCGTAGAAGCCGCCGCCGTAGCCGAGGCGGTAGCCCTCGCGGTCGAAGGCGAGCCCGGGCACGAGGGCAACAGGGGTGTGGAAGTCGCGCGGCGTCACCTCGCGGGCCGGGTCAGCTGGCGGCTCTTCCACGCCGAAGGAGCTGCGCTCAAGGCAGTCCAGGGAATCCACCGCGTACCACCGCATCTGGCGCGTACCGGGCACCACCCGCGGCAGGGCCACGGCCTTCCCCACTGTCCAGGCGCATTCTATGAGAATCCGCGTGTCCACTTCCGCCCCGAAGCTCAAATACGTGAACACCCCGTCGGCTTCCGCGAACTCAGGCAACCCCGCCACATTCCCCGCAATGGCCGCGTCAATCGCCCGACGCTCCCCTTCCAGCAGCCCGGCCCGCACCGCCTTGAAGTGCCGGCGCAGTTGGTTTTTATCCGACGGCAGTTCCACGAAAACCCTCCCCCCTTTATATCAAGCCGGTATTTTGGCAATGAGAGCGCATCGCTCGATCCGGCAGTCGCCCAGGCAATGCGACTCTCTGTCGGTGAACCACCTGTTTTTGTATCCAAATTTGCAGTTATCAGCATATCAGAGGCTCTTCTACGGCGCATATTTTGTCATCGGAGCGCAAAACACCAGGTCAAAAATAACTGGAAGATGCTACCAGTTCAATAGAGGTAACACTGATAACTGCAAATTTGATGTCATATCCGCGCACGAACGCAAAACGGGCCCCGATCATCTCGGGGCCCGCATGGTTTCCGTGGTGGAGATGATGGGATTCGAACCCACGACCCCCACGTTGCGAACGTGATGCTCTCCCAGCTGAGCTACATCCCCACGAAGGTGTGCGCTTTCGCGCAAGGCAGTAGTTTGCCCGATTTGGCGGCGGTTGTCAAGCGCTGCCCTTAAGAGACCACGCGCTCTTCCATAACGTAGTCGATCAGCTCCATGGACTCGTCCACAAAGGGGGCGAACAGGGGCTCGCCGTTCTGGGACAGCTCCACCATGCCGGTGAGCACGTCCACGTACTGGTAGGACTGACGGGCGGTGCGGCCGCGCTTGCGGTCCACCTCCATGATGAACAGCTGCGGGTGAACCTGGGTGAGCACGCCTTCGCTCTCCACGATCTTCGAGCGGCCCATGTTGGCGCGCACTTTCAGTCGTTGACCGACGAAATCATTCAAGGTATCATGAATGCCATCGACGATCTTTGCCTGCTTGGCCAAATCCATTGACTAACTTCCTCACGTGTGCTGACGGTACAAGTACAGCCCCATATCATACCACGATTGTCAAGCCCCGCAACTTTTTTCGGTCGCGGGAAGACCGACACCGCCTAACGGATTCCCCGCTTGGAGGCCACTTCAAGAGCCTTGCCGACCACGGGAGCGCAATGCTTCACGATGCCGCCGCCCCGCCCGCACCAACGGCGAAGGGGCGCACCCTGCGGTGTGGGCGCCCCTTCGCCGCTGAAATGCCTCCGTGCCACGGCCTGAACAGCCGCGCGGCAGCCCTACGAGTGCTTGTGGATGCCACCGTCTACCATGTAGGACTGGCCGGTAAAGTAGCCGCCCTCGTCGCTGACGAGCAGCACGATGAGCGGGGCACAGTCCTTTTCGGTGGTACCGATATAGCCCAGCGGGGTTTTCGACTCCAGGTTCCGCAACGCCTCGGCTTGGGTCTCGCGGAAGAAGTCAGTGGCGATGATAGGCAAAAACACGTTCACCGTGATGCCGTAGCGGCCCCACTCGTTGGCCGCCGTGCGGGTGATGGCGCGGATGGCCTCCTTGGCCATGCCGTAGGCGCCGAAGCCCGCGTTGCCGTCGTAACCGGCCGCGGAGGCGGTGTTGATGATGCGCCCGTGACCGCTCTCCTTCAAGTAGGGGAAGCACGCCTTCATGAACATCATGGAAGCGAGCGGGCCGCTCTCGAAGGCTTCCAGAGTGTAGGCCTCGTCCACGTCGTTGATCTCGCGGTACTGCATGGCGCCCTGGGCGCAGTTGATGAGGATATCGATGCCGCCGAAGCGCTCGACGCACTGGACGACCACATGGTTGATCTGCTCGACGTCGGTCACATCGCAGGCCACGGGCAGCACTTCGCCACCGAAACCCTCCACTTCCGCCTTCAGCTCTTCCAGCTTCTCCACGCGGCGGGCGCAGGCGCAGATCTTCGCGCCGTTCTCGGCGAGCACCTTGGCAAGCCCGCGGCCCACGCCGGAGCTGGCCCCGGTCACAATGGCCACGCGTCCCTCGAGTTTCTTCATGTTCGACTCCCATCGACTCAATTGACCTTGTATCCCCGACGGCGACCATCGTGCAGGCATGCGGATCGAAAGGCACCCGTGCAAACGACCCTCGGGCCTGTAAGTATAAAGATGTTGCGCGATCGGTACCGCGCGAAATGGGCGCGAGGGCTACAATGGGCCCTGAAACGGAACGGTCGGAAAACGGGAGGAACCATGGCCACCATTGTGATGTCGGACTTCGATTTCGACGATTGCGCTTTCGAGCGGAAGATGGTGGAGGCAGCGGGCATTCAGTTCCGCAGCTTCAGCGACGCGCGCAACCGCACGCCCGACGAGATTATCGAGCACTTGAAGGACGCCGACGGGGCCATCACCTCCTACGGGCGCTACACGGCCGAGGTGTTCGATGCACTACCGTCGTTGAAGGTGGTGTCGAAGACGGGCACGGGTGTGGACAACATCGATGTGGCCGCTGCCACGGCCAACGGTACCACCGTGTGCAACGTGGTGGGCTACGGCACCGAGGTGGTGAGCGACCACGCGCTGGCACTCACGCTTGCGGTCTTGCGGCGCATCAACGAGATCGACGCCGATATGAGGGCCGGCGTGTGGGACTTCCATCGCCGGCGCCCCTTGGGCCAGGTGCACGGCCGCACCTTCGGCGTCGTGGGCTACGGACACATCGGTCGGGCGGCGGCGCGCAAGGCTCGCGGCCTCGGATTCAACGTGGTGGTGTGGGACCATGAGGGGCACCCTGGTCGCTTCACCCCCGAGGGCTTCCCATACGTGGCCTTCGAAGACCTGCTGAAGACCGTCGACGTGGTGAGCTTCCACGTGGCCCTCGTGCCGGCCACGCGCCATTTGCTGAACGCCGACAATCTGAAACTCATGAAGAAGGACGCCATCGTGGTGAACACCTCCCGCGGGGCCGTCATCGACACCGACGCCGTGGCGGCCGCGCTCACCGCCGGTAAGCTCTGGGGCGCCGGCATCGACGTGTTCGAGTCCGAGCCCGTGAGCCCCGATGCGCCCATCATGCATGCGCCCCACACGGTGCTCACGTCCCATGCCGCCTACTGGTCCGAGGAGTCGGCCGTGGAGCTGCGCACCCGCTGCACCCAAAACGCCATCGACGTCGTGCTCGGCCGCATCCCCGAGAACTGCGTGAACCCGGAGGTGCTCCCCCGCGCCCTGGCGAAGTAGAGATGCCGGGTAGCGTTGCCCCGAGATAGAGAGCTGTCGCGAAAAAGGCCCGGCCGCGCAGCTTGCGCAGTCGGGCCTTCCGCAAATGCATTGCCGGGGAAGCGCGATGCCTATGCCGCCAGGCGCTTGGCGATGGCCTGGATGAATTCGCCGGTGGAAAGCGTCGTGGGATTCGGCAGCGTGGTGATGCGGGCGAGGTCGCCGGTCATCTCGCCGGCCTCGATGGTATCGAGCGTCGCCTTCTCCAGCTTGTCGGCGAAGGCGATCAGCTCGTCCAGCCCGTCCAGCTCGCCGCGCTTGCGCAGGGCCCCCGACCAGGCGAAGATGGTGGCCACGGAGTTGGTGGAGGTTTCCTTGCCTTCCAAGTGCTTGTAGTAGTGGCGTTGCACGGTGCCGTGGGCGGCCTCGTACTCGTACACGCCGGCCGGGCTCACGAGCACCGAGGTCATCATGGCGAGCGATCCGAAGGCGCTCGACACCATGTCGCTCATCACGTCGCCGTCGTAGTTCTTGCAGGCCCAGATGAAACCGCCCTCGGCCTTCATGACGCGGGCCACGGCGTCGTCGATGAGCGTGTAGAAGTACTCGATGCCGGCCTCCTCGAAGCGGGCCGCGTACTTATCGTCGTAGATCTCCTGGAAGATGTCCTTGAAGCGGTGGTCGTACTTCTTGGAGATGGTGTCCTTGGTGGCGAACCACAGGTCCTGCTTGGTGTCCAGGGCGAACTCGAAGCAGCTCATGGCGAAACTCGCGATGGAGGCGTCCAGGTTGTGCATGCCCTGGGCCACGCCGGCGCCGTCGTACTCGTGCACCAGCTCGCGGATCTCCGTGCCGTCGTCGCCGGTGTACACAAGCTCCACCTTGCCGGGGCCGGGCACGCGGATCTCGGCGTTCTTGTACACGTCGCCATAGGCGTGGCGGGCGATGGTGATGGGGCGCGTCCAGTTGCGAACGCAGGGCTCGATGCCTTTCACAATGATGGGGGTGCGGAACACCGTGCCGTCGAGCATCGCGCGGATGGTGCCGTTGGGGCTCTTCCACATCTGCTTCAGGTCGTACTCCTCCACCCGAGCAGCGTTCGGCGTAATGGTGGCGCACTTTACGGCCACGCCCAAACGCTTGGTGGCCTCGGCGGACTCGAAGGTGACCATATCGTCGGTAGCGTTGCGGTTCTCCAGACCCAAATCGTAGTACTCAGTCTTGAGATCGACGAACGGGCAGATCAGCTCGTCTTTGATCATCTGCCAGATGATGCGGGTCATCTCGTCGCCGTCCATCTCCACAAGCGGCGTGGTCATTTGAATCTTGGTCATGGTGCTCCTCACGATCGGAATTGCCTGCGACCATGCTACCGCGAAACCTGAGCAATTCGCCCCGCAATTCGCCTAGAAACAAGGTTGTAACGGGGAATTGAAGCATGGGAAGCAGGAAAGGAGAAGGAAGCTGTCCGGCTCGGAGGGGCCGAGGGAACCCGTGCTCAAGCAATGGCTCGCTTTGTGGAACAGCCCACTGGGCTGTTCCAGTCGCTGCGCAACCTGCGCGCGGGCCCCCTCGGCCCCTCCGAGCCTACTCAACTTCAGTTGCTTCGGGGACAGACGCGATCTCTTCCAGGAACGCCTTGCCGTAGGTGGCGAGTTTTTTCTCGCCGACGCCGGGGAGGGCCAGCAGCTCCTCTTCCGTGGCGGGGCGGGCGGCGGCCATGGCGGCCAGGGTGGCGTCGTGGAAGATGACGTAGGGCGGCACGGCAGCTTCCTGGGCGAGCGCCAAGCGCAGGGCGCGCAAACGTTCGAAGAGTTCGGCGTCCACCTCGGCGAGATCGGCAGCGCCCGCGCGGGCAGCCTTCGGCGGTTTGGCCGCGCTCCCCTTGCGCACCTTCGGCGTCTGCTTGATGCGCAGCGCAAAATCGGGCTCAGCGGCCTCACGGTAGCGGGGGCCGAAGCCCACAAGCGGGAACTTCCCCTCGGTGATGGCGAGATACCCGTCGGCAGCCAAGAGCTCCACCACTTCCATGAGCAGGGCGCGTCGCGCCTCGGAGGTGCCGTAGACCGGCAGGTTCACCAAGCCCCACTGGCGCAGATTCTCGGTGTCGGCGCCGCGCAGCACGTCCACCACCGTCGTCTTGCCGAAGCGGCCGCGCAGAGCCTGCACGCAGCGCATGATGGCGCGAGCCTCGGCGGTGACGTCCACGGCCTCGAATTCCCCGTCGCAGTTCGAGCAGCACCGCTTCGCCGACGAGCTTGCAGAATTTTCCTCGGTCGGGAGGGCGGACCAAGATCCGCCCCTACGGAGGGTGGGGTCGCAGGCGGCATGGCCATCGCGGGAGTCTGGGGCGCAGGCAGCACCGTCAAGCAGGTTTGCGCCGCCGGCACCCGCCCCACCGTAGGGGGCGACCTCGGTCGCCCCTCCCTGCGACGGGAGTGCCTCGTCATGACCACCTTCCCCGAAGTAGCGGAGAATGTACGCGCGCAGGCAACCGGTGGTGTAGCAGTAGCCGACCATGGACTCCAGCATGCGGCGGCGGCTCGCGCGCACCACCTCGGCCTCCTCGACGGTGAGCCCCTCGTGGGTCGATTCCTGCTCGATGAAGAAACGGCCCGTGGCGATGTCGCCGTCGCACCACAGAAGTAGGCATTCGGCCGGGCTTCCGTCGCGCCCGGCGCGGCCGGCCTCCTGGTAGTAGGCCTCCACCGACCCGGGCATGTTGTAGTGCACCACGTAGCTGACGTTGGACTTGTCGATGCCCATGCCGAAGGCGTTGGTGGCCACCATGACCGGGGCCGTATCGTTCACGAAGGCCCGCTGGTTACGCTCGCGCTCCTCGGCCGAAAGCCCCGCATGGTAGCGCGTGGCCGCGACGCCCCGCTCGCGCAAGTGGTCGCACACCTCCTCCACCGTCGCCCGCTTGGCGCAGTAGACGATGCCCGACTCGGCCCGTCGCTCGTCGATGAAGGCATCCAGGCGCGCCAGCTTCTGCTTGGGCTCGCGCCGCTCCACTGCGAAACGCAGGTTGGGCCGGTCGAAGCCCGTGACCGTGCAGGCCGCGTCGCGCAGGCCCAGAAGGCGCACGATGTCGCGGCGCACCAGATCGGTGGCCGTGGCCGTGAGCGCCGCCACGGGAGGGCGGACGGGCAGCTCAGCGATGAACTGGCCGATGGAGAGGTACGAGGGGCGGAAGTCCTGACCCCATTGGGACACGCAGTGGGCCTCGTCCACGGCGATCAGCGCGAGCCGCGCCGTACGGGCGAACTCGGCGAAGCGCGGATCGGCCAGGCGCTCGGGAGCCACGTACATGAGGTCATAGGCGCCCTCGGCCGCCCGGCGCAGCACCTCGGCCTGCTGTCCGGGCGCCAGCGTGGAATTCAGGTACGCCCCGCGGATGCCCGCTTCCTGCACGGCCCGAACCTGGTCGGCCATGAGCGACACGAGCGGGCTCACGACGAGCGCCATGCCCTCCATGACGACGGCCGGCACCTGGTAGCACACCGACTTGCCGGCACCGGTGGGCATGACCGCCAGCACGTCGCGACCGGCCAGCAGTGCCGAGACCACCGCCTCTTGACCCGGCCGGAACGCGTCATAGCCGAAACGGCTCGCCAGCACGGCCCGCGCCTGCTCCATCTTTTGCTCCATGAACGTTCCCCCGCCTTCAGTCGCTCTCGTTTTCCGAAAGCCAGTATAGCGGGTATCGGCGGCGCCGTGGTCGCGGCAGAGCCGTCCCCAAACCGTCACAAATTCCCGGCACGTTCCCCGCGCCAACCGCTGCGGCGTCGCAGCTAGGTCAATCGCCCTCTCAATTGAGGCGCGCCAGAGCGGCCTCGGCCGCAGCGAGCACCTCGGTCACCTGGTCGGGATCCATGGCGGAAAGCGCCATGCGGGGCTCGGGGGCCACCGAGAAGTCGCCGATGGCCATGCGCAGCCACGCCACATCGTGCCAGGCGCCGAGCTTGTAACCGGCCTCCTTCTGAACGCCCATGAGCGTAAAACCCAGCTTCTCGTGCAGAGCCAGGCTCACCTCGTTGGGCACCGTGATGAGGCTGTAGGCGTTGCGCACGCCCTGCAGGGCCAGAAGGTCGATGAGCGCCCAGAACAGCACGCTGCCCCACCCTCGGGAGGTGTAGCCCGGCGCGAAGTAGATGGACAGTTCGGCGTTCCACGCATAGGCGGCGCGCTCCCCCAGCCGGTGCGCGTAGGCGAACCCGACGATGGAGCCGTCCTCTTCCACCACCAGATAGGGATAGTCGCCGATGATAGAGGCCATGCGACAGCGGAAGGCGTCCAACGAGGGGGTCTCGGTTTCGAACGTGACCGCCGTATCTCGGATATAGGGCGCGTACACGGCCAGAATGCCTGCCGCGTCTGCCTCCGTCGCCAGTCTTACCGTGCGCACAACCGAACCTCCCTTAAATCGTCTGCCGTGACACTGCGACAACTATTGTATGCGCGCACCTGTCGCCGTCAAAAGGAGAACTGGCGAGCGGAGGGGAAGCCGCGCGCTACTCGTACTCCACCACGGCCAAATCCGCCGGGCCGCTCACGATGAAGCCCACATCGCGCACGAAGGCCCCGGCGGGAACGTTCCCGTTGTGGGCGTCGTTGGTGATAGCAAGCCGCGTGCCCGAGGCCGAAGCCTGACAGTTCCACGCGTCCTCCAAGGTCACCTCGCCGTTGAAGGGCACTGTCACCGACCAGCTCTTCACGCCGGCGCTGTAGTTCGAGCCGGCCATCTCGTAGCGGAAGAAGCTGCGGCCACCCTCCTCCCAGCGGTCGGCCACCTGGAAGGTCCACTGCAGGGTGTCGTCGGCGGAGACGAGCATCTGGGCTCCGGCGCTGTTGTCCTTCACCTCGGCCCGGGCCAGCGCCACCTCCTCGCGGGAAAAGCCGGGGCTCTTCAGCGTGTCGACGAGCCACAGGCCCTCATCAGTGAGGTCGTCCAGAGTGAAGCCGGAGGTCTTCGCGCAGCCGGGCTTGAACAGGGCCGCCGTCTCGTCCTTGTTCGACAGGTTCCAGCAGATGTAGCTCACGTCCAGCTCGTTCATGAGGCGCACCCACAGGTTCGCCGAAGCGTAGTCGATCTCGCCGGCGCCGCTCGCCTCGCAGATCCCGAACTCGGTCACGAACACGGGCAGACCGCCGGCCACCGCCGTGGAAAGCGCGTGGCGCAGGTCATCTTCGTGAGTGGCGGCGTAGAAGTGCAGCGCGTACATGACGTTGGCGTCGGGCAGCGGATCGGCCGCCGCGGCGGCGAGATCCTGCGACCAGGTGGGCGTCCCCACGACGATGACCGCATCGGGGTCGTTGGCACGGATGATGGGAATGACCGCCTCGGCATAGGCCTTGATGTCGGCCCAGCTCGTGCTGCCGTTGGGCTCGTTGCAGATCTCGTAGATGACATTGTCCGCGTCCCCCAGGGCGCCGGACACGGAGCGGAAGAACTCCTCGGCGGCCCACTGGTTCGTGAGGGGGTTCGCATCCGACAGGGTGTGCCAGTCGACCACCGCGTACAAATCGGCGGCCTGGGCGTACTGGACGCCGCGCACCACCAGGTCGTTCAGCGCCGCCCGGTCGCCCGTCTCCGTGGCATAACCGCCCTCCTCCGCCGAGTAGGTGGCCAGGCGCACGACGTTGGCGCCCCACACCTCGCGCAATTCGGTAAAGAACTCCTGGTTCACGTACTGGGGGTGCCAGGCCAGGCCGTGGGTGGAGACGCCGCGCAGCTGCACTGGCTCGCCGGCGGCATCGGTGAGCTGGGCGCCGACGACCTTGAGCGCGCCGGTCGTGGAAGGGGTGGGCGCGGGCGGCGCCGCCTCTTCGACCGGAGCCTCTTGCGCAGCGGCGTCGGCCGAAGTCTCTGGCTCCGCCTCCAACGTGTCTTGGGGCCGCGTCGTCGGCTCTTCCACCACCAGGGCATTCGATCCTCCGGCCGGGGCCAAGCCGCCCACCGTCGCGGCCAGGGCCACGCCGATGCCCGCGAGCACCACGAGCACCGCCACCGCGATGCCGATGCGCGCGAACCTTGCCCGTCCCGCCGTCTTTCCCATGGCACGCTCACTTCCAGGGCCTCACAGCCCGCTCATTTCCAGGGCCTAGAGGCCCACTCGTTCTTCGTCAGGCTCGCCATTGTGCACCGCCGCGGGCGCCAGCGTGACTTCCACACACATTCCCAAAGCCTGGGCCACATCCACCAGAAGATCGGAGGTGATATTGGCGCGACTCCGCTAAGCCGCCGTCACTTTCAAGAGGGCGGCGCCGAGGGCGAGGAATTCTTGCTGGGTCAGGGTCTCACCGCGGCGGCGGGGGTCGATGGTGGCGGCATCGAAGATGGCGGCCAGGCGCTCGGCAATGGCAGCGCCGTCGGGAAGCACAATGCCCGGGGCGCCCTCCTGCGCCGACGGGCCCGCGCCCAGCGAGATCGGGCCGCGGCCGGAGAAGTAGGTCTTGCAGGAGTTGGCGATGGTCTTGCGGCGGTTGGTGAAGGCGGCGTCGGCCATCAGGGCCGCAGCAGCGATGACCTCCGGAGACGCCGGCGCGCCGTCGGCCATAAGCGGCACACGGCGGTTCAGTCGGATGACAGCGGAATCCACCCGGGGCGGCGGGAAGAAGTTGCCCGGCCCCACGGCGAAGCGGCCAGCTGGCTCGACGTACAGCCCGAGCTTCACGGTGTAGGCGCCGTAGTTCTTCGTGCCCACGGCGGCGGCCATGCGGTCGGCCACTTCCTTCTGCACCATGATGGTGGCGGAGTCCAGGAAGGGGAAGGATTCGAAGTAGTCGAGCACGACTGTGGCGGCGACAGCGTAGGGAAGGTTCGCGACCAGCTTGCTGGGAAGACTCGGCCGAAGCTCCTCCTGGGGCACAGCCACGCGGTACCTTGATTCGCTCAGACAGTCCTCGCTCTGCGAAACAGCCCACTGGGCTGTTTCGTTCGCCGCGGAACTCGCTCGGTCAAGGCACCCCGCATCCCCGCCGGGCTCAACCATGGTTGAGGCGACTGAAACAATGTCATCCCTGGTTACATCGAGAGCGTCTTTTTCGATGAGGGCGAACTTCTCGCGCCAGGGGTGCAGGGTGTCGGCGAGGACGGCGGGCAGGTCGGGGTCGCGCTCGATGGCGATGACGCTGGCGGCGTGCTTCAGAAGCGCGATGGTGAGCGTGCCGATGCCGGGGCCCACCTCCAGGATACGGTCGTTCTCCCCCACCTCGGCCAGGGCGACGATCTTCTTCAGCACGTCGTCGTTCACGAGGAAGTTCTGGCCCAAGGTGTACTTGGTGCCGATGCCGTGGGCCTCGAGCACCGCACGGGTGGCACTCGGCGTAGAGAGCGGCGACAGGCGCCCATCGCCGCCGGCGTAGCTATCGATGGCCACCACGGCCGTTGCCCTTCTTCTTGGTGTTCTTCTTCCCGTAGGCCGGGCCGCCGCCCTTGCTGGAAGACTTGCGCGGACCGCGGGAGCCCGACTTCGGAGCGCCCTGCTTGGGAGCGGGCGCCTTCTGGCTCACGGACAGCTTCGCGCGATCCTTCGGGCGAACATCCTCGCGAGAGTCGTCGGCAGTTGGGAGGGCGGACCGAGGTCCGCCCCTACGGGAATCGTCCGCATCCCGGAAGCCGTCCCAAGCGTCGTCCGCGTCGGCGATCTCGATCCTTTCGACCTCGTCTTTCGCCTCTTCGGCCTCTTCGACCTCTTCCGTACCTTCCACTTCCACGACCTCGTAGTCGTCGTCGAAGTCGAGACCCATGGCGCCGAAGCCGCCGACGGGGGGCAGCGGGTACTCCTCGGCCTCGGCGGTGATCTCGCCGTCGGCGCGGATCTTCCCCACCCAGTCGAGCACGAGTTCCACGGTGAACCCAGCCACGGACAACGCCGAGCGCACCGTGCCGATGAGCGGCTCGAACCCGTGCGGATCGCCGCCTACCCCCACCACGTGAATGACAGCGGGCCGCTTAGGCCGCGTGCGCAGGTCGGTGAAGTAATAGGGCTGCAGGCGGTCGAGCAGCGCCTTCATCTGGGCCGGCACGCTGGCGAAGTACACCGGGCACACCACGATGAGCTCGTCGGCCGCGTCCAGGTGCTTGCGCACCTCGTTCATGTCGTCGTCGATGACGCAGTGGTGGAACAGGGCACCGGATTCCGCCACCGCCTCCTGGGGCAGCAGCGGATCGCCCTCCTCGAACAGGTGGATGGGCTCGTCGGCGGCTGCACGGCACTTGTCGCAGCCGATGCACGGCCCCACCTCGGTGGACGACACCGACACGATGGATACCCCGTCGTCCGGGCACTCCTCGATACAGGCGTTAAACAGCTCGTCGGCCAGCGCGGCACTGCGCCCATCGGCCCGGCACGACCCGTGCAAAATCACTCGATGCATGAGCATCCTTTCCGAAAGAATCACTGCCCGCCATTATAGCCCGCCATGCCACCTGCCGCCGTTTCCGCTTTCACAACATTCCACGAACGAACCCACCATCACGAATTCTGCTTCGCCTGCACCTCCTCACCTCTGCGAAGTTGTTTCCATCCAGCCTGTCGCCCGATCACGGCAGCCCGTGCATGTTTCCCTCTTCAAATCTGGCAAGTTTTCGCAGGTTTTCGACATCGAGAGACTCAGAAGGCCGCTAGGTAGCCGCAAATGCAGAGACACCAGATAAAACACCTGATCGAAAAGAGTTGCTAGCGATCCTCGAACCGGTCGCAACGGCTGAAATGTCGCAATCCTCGAAAAACTTGCCGTTCTCAACGGCATTAGCCTGCGAACGACTTAAGCACAGCTAACCGAGGAGCGGCGTTCTCCGTGACGCGCTTTGCCATAGCCTGGGTATCAAATTCGACGAAGCTGGTTGGGTGAATGGCTTCGAACCGCTCCGCAAGCAGTCGCGCCTCCTCCTTCGCCGCCTTCCGCGAAACGCGCATATCCTCAGCCGTGCGCGCCAAGTCGTCAGTCGTAATATCGCTCAGCTCCCTGTGGGCACCGAGCGCAAAAGCCATTTTTGTCGAATAGCCCGTCAACGGAATGCATGTCAAATCGTACAGGGGAGCCAGCGCGCGATGCTTCCAGTCCTCGCTATAGAGAAAGGCGTAATTCTTAAGATGGTTGTCCGAGTTCCCAATAAGATAGTGGAACAGCAGCCGACGCGCCATCTCGAGTCTCTCTTGCGCCGGACGCTCGGAAACTGCATCAACAAGCTTGGCGATGACTTGAACATAGCTAACTTCGGGATGCGCATCAGCGTATTTCAAATAGAGGGGAAGTCCGCGCGCTTGACAGAAATCCTCTTGGTGCAACCGCAGAAGACCGTCCTCGCCAAGTAGAACGCGATCGTAGCGCTTAACAGCAATGGCGCCCGGAATCTCGGGGATGAGGGCAACGTCAGGTGTCGCAAAACCGCACTGCCGGGCGATCTCCATGCATACGAATTCGTTGTAGGCGAGCTCCTCCCTGCCTCTTCGAGCGACCTTTACGATATGCGAGGACGGTGCCGTCCCAAGCGGCAGCTTCCAATCGCTCAGAGCCGCATCTCGAGCATCGACCTCTTCAGGCAAGTACCAAGCCACCTTCGATTGCGCTCCTGAGAGAGAAAGCCTCAGCTCATCGGTCATCTCCGTCACCGCCCGCTCCGCGTCTTCGCGCAACTGCTCCACCACTGAGTTTTCCAAGGGGGCATAGGACGGCTTGAAATCGGTCAATCGCGATCCCTCGGCAACGAACGTGAGGGCGCCAATGCTCTCGCATCCGAGCTTCTCGAAGAAGGCAAGGAAATCATTGCGGGGCACTTGGTAACGCTCGGCCAAATTGGCGAGCACAACGCCTTCGGGCAAAAGCCCTTGGAAAAAGGGAGCATATTCCTGGGGCTCGTAGCACCCGAAATCGAGCGGCATGCTCTCCGAGATGCCAAACTCGCCCTTTTCTTCTCCCCGCTGCACGTATCGAACGTCGTAGAAGAAGCGGATTCCGAAATCGGTCGAAGCAAATGCCCCAACCAGTTCCATGCCCTCCCGGCTGTCGCGATAGACTTCGAGCCTCAATCTTCTCCCCTCCCTCTGGCGTACAAATCAAGTCCTATGGACTGGCACACGTAGAGCACTTGCTTGATGTTACCGCCCGCCACTCCGCGCTCCAGCTCACCGATGAAGCGAGGGGAGCACTGGCAGGCATCGGCAAGTTGCACCTGCGTCAGGCCCAGTTTCTTGCGGCGCTTCCGAATAGCCTGGCCCAAATCTTCGGCATCGCGGATTTTCCCTCGTGGGTTGCGAGGCTTTCCCTGGCCAAACGTTATCTGCGCATCCGAATGCATAATCTTCCCATTTCGTACTATTTCAGCAACGATGGGCATTATAGTACCAAATGGGAAGATTCTTCAATTTCTCCTGGAATCTTCCCATTCGGTAAGTTTAATCAAAATACACGGAGGTACTGTGCGGGTTGCCCCTTTAATCTGTAAGCGCCATAACTGCCGCGTCTTCAGCTTGATCTAGCACCGCGGGACAATGCCCCCAGTCAACGAGAGATT
>OLOG01000506.1_pt1 | contig 34848 bp, 26 predicted proteins | sample 1672351 | NCBI WGS metagenome assembly OLOG01 (sample SAMEA3136674, study PRJEB25190) | human gut metagenome | biome: human gut; feature: human-associated habitat; material: faeces | place: Austria | collected 2013 | reverse complement strand
AGATGGTGTGAAGAAAGTCGAGAAATTCTTCCACATCGAGAACCTTGCAGATCCAGAGAACCTTGCGATTCAGCATAACATCATCTTAGCACTTCGTGCACATAACTTAATGTTCAAAGACAAAGACTATGTAGTAAAAGATGATGAAGTACTGATCGTCGATGAATTTACAGGACGTATCATGCCAGGTAGACGTTACTCTGACGGTCTGCATCAGGCGATTGAAGCGAAGGAAAATGTAAAGGTTAAGAGAGAATCCAAGACTCTTGCAACGATCACATTCCAGAACTTCTTCAATAAATATGATAAGAAAGCAGGTATGACAGGTACTGCGCTTACAGAAGAACAGGAATTTAGAGAGATTTATGGAATGGACGTTGTTGTGATCCCAACAAACAAACCAGTTCAGAGAATCGATCATGATGATGCGATCTATAAGACAAAACGTGAGAAGATGAATGCCGTTGTTGAAGACATCATTGAATCTCACAAAAAAGGACAGCCAGTCTTAGTTGGTACGATCACAATTGAGATGTCTGAAGAACTAAGTGCAATGCTTAAGAAACGCGGAATCAAACACAACGTACTGAATGCAAAATTCCATGAAAAAGAAGCAGAGATCATCTCTCACGCAGGTGAGATCGGTGCAGTAACGATCGCTACAAACATGGCTGGTCGTGGTACTGATATCGTGCTGGAAGATGGAGTTGCTGAACTTGGCGGATTAAAGATCATAGGTACAGAACGCCACGAATCCAGACGTATCGATAACCAGTTACGTGGTCGTGCCGGACGTCAGGGAGATCCAGGTGAATCTAAGTTCTATTTATCACTGGAAGATGATCTGATGAGATTATTCGGATCTGAAAGAATGATCAGTGTATACAATGCACTTGGAATTCCAGAAGGAGAAGAAATCCAGCATAAGACGATCAGTAAGACGATCGAGAAAGCACAGAAGAAGATCGAGAATAACAACTTTGGTATTCGTAAGAATCTGTTAGACTACGATAGAGTTAACAATGAACAGAGAGAAGTCATGTACAAAGAACGCCGCCGTGTTCTTGACGGAGATGACATGAAAGAATCTGTTTTAGGAATGATGAAAGAGACAGTTGCAAACCATGTATATCAGGTGATCAGTGATGAACTTCCACCAGAAGAATGGGATCTTGCAGCACTGAATGCAGAATTACTTCCAATCGTGCCATTAAATAAGATTGTATTAACAGATGCAGAGAAATCTTCTGGAAGAGTTGATGATCTGGTAGCAAGATTACAGGAAGAAACCGTTGCATTATATGAACAGAAAGAAAAAGAATTTGAAGACTTTGATCTTCGTGAGATTGAACGTATCATCTTACTGAAAGTCATCGACCGCAAGTGGATGGATCATATTGATGATATGGATCAGTTACGTGAAGGAATCGGACTTCAGGCATATGGACAGAGAGACCCAGTTGTTGAATATCGTATGGCTGGATTTGAGATGTTCAATGATATGACAAAGGCAATTCAGGAAGAGACAACAGGCGCATTGTTCCATGTACAGGTTGAGCAGAAGATCGAGAGAGAAGAAGCTCCAAAGATCACAGGAACAAACAAAGATGCAGAAGTTGAGAAGAAGCCTTATGTAAGAAAAGGAGCAAAAATCGGCAGAAATGATCCTTGCCCATGCGGAAGCGGCAAGAAGTACAAGAACTGCTGCGGAAGAAATAAATAAGGAGTTGTTTGTAAATGATTGAAGCAGAACAATTAAAATATAAATTAAACTCTTTTCAGGAACCACTAGAAGATCTTAGTGGTTCCCTTGCGTTAGAAGCAAAGAAAGAGAGAATTGATCAGTTAGAACTGAATATGGAAGAACCAGGATTCTGGGATAATGTCGAGGAATCCCAAAATGTTATGAAAGAAGTCAAAAGCTTAAAAGGTGTTGTGGAAGAATACGATGATCTCAAAACTAAATACGAAGATATTGAGACATTGATCGATATGGCAGAGGAAGATGAGGATGCAGATCTGATCGAAGAAGCAACAGCTTTGATGGCTGAATTTGAGAAAACATACGAGGAATTACGCATCTCAACACTGTTAACAGGTGAATATGATAAGGACGATGCAATCCTTACATTACATGCCGGGGCAGGTGGAACAGAGTCTTGTGACTGGGCAGGAATGCTTTATCGTATGTTTACGAGATGGGCAGGCAAGAAAGGTTATGGAACGGAAGTTCTTGACTATCTTGATGGAGACGAAGCAGGAATCAAATCTGTCACAGTGAAGATCACAGGAATGAATGCTTACGGATATTTACGATCTGAAAAAGGTGTTCATCGTCTTGTCCGCATTTCTCCATTTAATGCAGCAGGAAAACGACAGACGTCATTTGCATCTTGTGATGTGATGCCAGATATCAAAGATGATATTGAAGTTGAGATCGCAGATGAAGATATCCGAATCGACACATACCGTGCAAGTGGAGCCGGTGGACAGCATATCAACAAGACAGATTCAGCGATCCGTATCACGCATTTACCAACAGGAATTGTCGTACAGTGCCAGAATGAGAGATCACAGCATAAGAACAAGGACCAGGCTATGAAGATGTTAAAGACAAAACTGTATCTGTTAAAACAGCAGCAGCATCTGGAGAAACTATCTGATATCCGTGGAGATGTCGGAGATAATGGATGGGGAAACCAGATCAGATCTTATGTCCTGCAGCCATATACAATGGTAAAAGACCACAGAACAAACTTTGAAAGTGGAAATCCAAGTGCAGTGTTAGACGGAGATCTGGATGGATTTATGAATGCTTATCTTGCTTGGGATAATAATAGTAAGCAGGAAGATAATTAAGAAGATTCAGAAGAACAGATAAAACAATAAGGTAAATGAAAATAAAAGGGTGAGGGAAATGGCAGGAAAAGTAATCAAAACAATCATTGTAGCAGGAGTATCATTAGGTGTACTCGGCTTATTATTCACAATCTTTTGTAACGTACAATTAAAGACAGACCGCAAAACATATTCTGTAAATCAAACAGAGAAGATTGATACGGCTGACTATGTGATCGTGCCGGGCTGTCTTGTATATAAAAGTGGAAAGCCATCCTATGCATTGGAAGACCGCTTAAATGGTGCATTAAAACTATATCAGGAAAAGAAAGTGCCAAAGATCATTCTATCCGGTGCAGCAAGAGAAAATCAGGCAGGGAAAATATTCCTGACAGATCGTGGTGTATCTGAAGAAGATATTTTGATCGATGATGGAGGACTTGATACTTATTCAACGATCTATCGCTGCACGGAAGCATTTCCAGAGAAGAAATTTATTGTATGCACACAGCAAAAATATTTTAAGAGAACAGGGTATCTGATCAGTAAGCTTGGAATGAATGGATATTGCATGGGTATTGATAAACACCAGTATAAGAAAGAAATCTATGAAAGATTCCGTGATTTCTTTGCATCAGATAAGGCATGGATCGAGTGTAATATCACAAAACCAGAACCAGTATATTCCTTAGAAAAACTTCCGATCAGATAATGTATTTATTTTAAAAACAAATTTTCTATTGCATCCTAAAAATATCTGTGGTAGTATTTTGTGCAAAGACAACTGTACACCACAGGAAAACAAAAGGAACCAGACATGAAAGAAACAAACTATTATGTAATTAAAAAGAAAGCAGTTCCAGAAGTGTTGTTAAAGGTGTTAGAGGTTCAGAAGCTGTTAGATTCCAAGAAAGCAGTTTCTGTATTAGAAGCCACAGAGATGGTAGGTATCAGCCGAAGTTCTTATTACAAGTACAAGGACGATATTTTTCCATTTTACGCTGGTAAGAAGGGACGAAGTATCACATTTGTGATCGAAGTTGATGACCAGCCGGGCGTTATAGCCTCGATCCTTAACATTTTTGCACTTTACAAGGCAAACATCCTGACGATTCATCAGAGTATCCCAATCAATGGAAAGGGACTCTTAACAGTCAGTGTTGATATTGAAGACAGTGAGACGAATGTCTCGGCAATGATTCAGGATGTCGAGAAGACAGAAGATGTATCTTATGTAAAAGTAATTGCAATGGAATAGATGTATAAATATACATGACACATTTTTGGAGGGCAGAATGAAATACGTTATCGTTTTAGGAGATGGAATGGCTGATGAGCCAATCGAAGCAGCAGGTGGGAAGACACCACTTCAGTTAGCAGACAAACCAGTGATGGATGAGATGGCGAAAGTTTCCGAACAGGGAATCGCTTACACCGTACCATCTAATTTACCAGCAGGAAGTGATGTAGCCAATCTTTCCATGTTAGGATATGACCCACAGGTTTATTATTCTGGAAGATCACCACTTGAAGCATTAAGCATCGGTGTTGATATGAAAGATACAGATATCGCACTTCGATGTAACGTTGTAACCGTATCTGAAGACGAAGATTATGAAGATAAGACGATCATCGACCACAGTGCAGGAGAGATTACTTCTGAAGAAGCAGCAATCCTTATCGAAGCTGTGAGAAAAGAATTAGAAGATGATGAATATAAATTTTATCCTGGAGTCAGCTACCGCCATTTAACGATCTGGGATCATGGAGAAGTGGTAGAACTTATCCCACCTCATGATGTCCTGGGACAGAAGATCGGGCAGTATCTTCCAAAACAGGAGAAGTTAAAAGAGATGATGAAGAAGAGTTTTGATATCTTAAATCACCATCCGATCAACGAAGCAAGAGCCAAGAAAGGCTTAAACAAAGCAAACAGCATCTGGTTCTGGGGAGCAGGAACGAAACCAGCACTGGATGATTTTAAAGAGAAGACTGGAATGAACGGAGCCATGGTATCCGCAGTCGATCTGTTAAAAGGAATCGCAGTCGGAGCGAACATGAGAAATCTCGATGTTGAGGGGGCAAATGGCGGTCTTGACACGAATTATCATGGAAAAGCAATGGCAGCAGTCGAAGCACTACTTGAAAAAAATGACGATTTCGCTTATATTCATGTAGAGGCACCTGATGAGATGGGTCACCAGGGAAGTCTTGAGAATAAGATCAAAGCAATCGAACATCTTGATAAAGAAGTTGTAAAGGTTGTCAAAGAAGAACTTGAGAAAGCCGGAGAGGATTTCAGAATTCTGATCGGACCGGATCATCCGACACCAATTGCGATCCGTACCCATTCCAAAGAACCGATACCATTTATGATCTACGACAGCACGAAAGATTATGAAGGTCAGGAAGAGTACAGCGAAGAAGCAGCGAGAAAGACAGGACTTGTCATTTCCCACGCTTATGATTTAATGAATCGGTTATTACAAAAATAAGAGAAATAATTTTAGGAGGCACAAGATGCTAGTAGTTAAAAAATTTGGTGGTACTTCTGTAGGAAATAAAGATCGTATCATGAACGTTGCAAAAAGATGTATTGAAGATTACAAAAAAGGAAATGACGTTGTTGTTGTTTTATCAGCAATGGGTAAGATGACAGACGAACTGATCGCAAAAGCAAAAGAGATCAATCCAAACCCATCCAGAAGAGAGATGGATATGTTATTAACAACAGGAGAACAGACTTCTGTAGCATTAATGGCAATGGCAATGGATTCTCTTGGAGTTCCAGCAGTTTCTTTAAACGCATTTCAGGTAGCAATGCATACAACTTCTGTATACAGCAATGCAAGAATCAAGAGAATTGATACAGACCGTATCATGAACGAATTAGAACAGAGAAAGATCGTTATCGTTACAGGATTCCAGGGAGTTGACCAGTTTGATAACTACACAACACTTGGACGTGGTGGATCTGATACAACAGCCGTAGCACTTGCAGCAGCATTACACGCAGACGCATGCGAGATCTACACAGACGTAGACGGAGTCTACACAGCAGACCCAAGAAAAGTACCAGATGCTAAGAAATTAAACGAGATCACATACGATGAGATGTTAGAGATGGCAACACTTGGAGCCGGAGTACTTCACAACCGTTCCGTAGAACTTGCCAAGAAACATGGAGTTGCTTTAGTTGTTAGATCAAGTCTTACAACAGAAGAAGGAACTGTCGTAAAAGAAAGCGTAAAATCAAGAGACAACGAGATCAGCGGTGTAGCAGGAGACGACGATGCAGCAAGAATCGCAGTTATGGGAATTGAAGATACACCAGGTATGGCATTCAAGATCTTCAACGTATTAGCAAAGAAGAATGTAAACGTAGATATGATCCTTCAGTCTGTTGGACATAACGACAAGAAAGATATCTCCTTCACAGTCAAAGAAGAAGAATTAGACATCGCAGTGAAAGCATTAGAAGATTACCTTCCAGACAGCTATTATGAAGAGATCAAGGCAAGCAAAGAAGTTGCCAAAGTATCTATCATTGGTAAAGGACTGTTAAACCACTATGGAATGGCAGCTCGTATGTTTAATGCTTTATATAAAGCAGACGTGAATATCCGAATGATCTCTACATCTGAGATCCGTGTTACTGTGCTTGTAAACCAGGAAGATATGGTTAAGGCAATGAATGCGGCGCATGAAGAATTTGAGATGTAATTTGAAGATTAGTCGTTCGAATGTATATGAGAAAAAATAAATAATAATAAAGGTCACCCGCCAGAGAATTCTGCACGTCATTTTGACAGGTCGCTTATACGCAAATTTTCCTTGCATAACTCGCTTCGCTCAAACAATGCACCAAATTTGTTGCGAACCCGTCAAAATAACGGCAGAATTCTAATGGTCGGGTGACCTTTATTATTATTTATTTTTTCTCATATACACGGAAGGTTGTTCAAATCACTAGGGGTGTGTATGTTGTACTGTATTGGCTTTTGATTTGGGGATTGGAAGCTGATAGGTGTTGGAATAAAAGTCTGGTTTGACATTAAAACTTAATATAACCTTGAGAAATATTAGTTTGGAACATGGATTGTAGTGTGGTAAAATAATATTTAACACCTCATTTTGTAAAGAATATAAGATATGCAGGCAATTTGTAGTAGAAGATTTGACAGGAGGGATTAGAATGAGTAGTTATTTAAATCCAGGCAATAAAGGATTTCAAGAAAGTTTGAATTCTCAGATTTATATAGATAAAACAGGATTAATTGAAAAGACAAATGCAGTTCTTAATACTCGTCAGAAATTTCTTTGTGTTAGTCGTCCAAGACGTTTTGGTAAATCGATGGCTGCTGATATGCTGGCTGCATATTATGAGAGGGGAGAAGATTCTTCAGCGTTGTTTGACTCACTTGAAATTAGTAAATCAGATTCATATAAACTACATCGTAATCAGTACGATGTATTGAAAATCAATATGCAGGAATTTTTAAGTATGACGCATAGTATAGATGATATGATTGCTATGTTACAGAAGTATCTTATATTTGATCTGAAAGATCATTTTGCAGATGTTCAGTTTCGAGATGAAGACAATTTGATTCAGGTTATGAAAGATATCTACAGTAAGACAAAATGTGCATTTGTTATTTTAATTGATGAGTGGGACTGCCTGTTTCGGGAATATCAGCAAGATTATAACGCACAGAAGAAATATTTAGATTTTTTAAGAGTATGGTTGAAAGATAAAGATTATGTGGCATTGGCATATATGACGGGTATACTGCCTGTTAAAAAGTATGGTTCTCATTCAGCATTAAATATGTTTACCGAATATTCTATGACGGATCCCGGTGATCTGGCAGAATATTTTGGATTCACCGAGCAGGAAACTGCTTTCTTATGTGAAAAATATGAGATGAATTTTGACGAAGCAAAAACATGGTATGATGGATATCAATTGCTTGTACATCGACAGGTAGGAAATCAATACTACTCTATATATAATCCAAAATCTGTGGTAGAAGCTATGATGCGCCACAAATTCGGAACTTACTGGAATCAGACAGAAACATACGAAGCATTAAAAATTTATATCCAGATGGATATGGATGGATTAAAAGATTCTGTAATCAAAATGCTTGCAGGAGAGTGTGTACAGGTGAATGTTGGAACATTCAGTAATGATATGACTACATTTGCGACAAAAGATGACGTGTTGACATTACTAGTACATTTGGGTTATTTGACCTATGACAGTACAAATGAAACAGTAAGAATTCCGAATAAAGAGGTTTCTCAGGAATATGTTAATGCAATCAGTACTATGAATTGGTATGGAGTAGCGGAATCAGTAGAAGATTCTCGTAAATTGTTAGAAGCACTTTGGGCGTTGGATGAAGAAAGCGTTGCTGATGGAATTGCGAAAGCACATGAAGAAATTTCCATCATTCAATACAATGATGAAAATTCACTTAGCTGTACAATTAATCTTGCGTTTTATTTTGCCCGTGAATATTATACAATGGTTCGAGAACTTCCCGCTGGAAAAGTATTGCTTGTTGGAATTAATTATAATAAAACAACTAAGAAACATGAATGTTTGATTGAGATTATAGAGAAATAAAATATATCTACACAGATTCAGAAAGGAATATAAACTATGAAACGTAAAGATTATATCTCCTGGGACCAGTATTTTATGGGGATTGCCATTTTATCTGCCCAGAGAAGTAAGGATGAACACACACAGGTAGGTGCGTGCCTTGTGAATGATCATAATAAGATTTTATCTGTCGGCTACAACGGAATGCCAACAGGATGTGATGATGATGACATGCCATGGGAGAGGGAAGGAGATCCATTGCATACCAAATATTTTTATGTATGCCACGCGGAACTAAATGCCATCCTGAATTATGGAGGAGGTTCTCTTGATGGAGCGCGTGTGTATGTAACATTATTCCCATGCAATGAATGTGCAAAAGCGATCATTCAAAGCGGCATGAAGGAAGTTATTTATATGCAGGATAAATACGCAGACAGTGACGCAACGAAAGCATCCAAGAAGATGTTTGATATGGCAGGGGTCAAATACCGCCAGTTTGTACCAAAAGGACAGACAATAGAAGTAGATTTATAAGGTGAAGACAAGATGGATATTATTAAAATTTTACAAGAAGAATTAGGAATCAGACGAGGACAGGTAGAGACAACGATCAAACTGATCGATGAAGGCAACACGATTCCGTTCATTGCCAGATACCGAAAGGAAATGACAGGCTCATTAGACGATGAGACACTCCGTAATTTCCATGAGAGACTGTTATATTTAAGAAATTTAGAAGAACGCAAAGAAGCAATTAAGAAAAATATTGAAGAACAAGGGAAACTGACCAAAGAACTGGCAAAACAGATTGAAGATGCGAAGACTCTTGTTGCAGTGGAAGATTTATACCGTCCATACAAACAAAAGAAACGCACCAGAGCAATGATTGCCAAGGAAAAAGGATTAGAACCGCTGGCGAATCTGATTCTTCTGCAGATGACAAAAGAACCATTGGAGAATGAAGCCAAAGCATTTATCAATGAAGAAAAAGATGTAAAGACGGTAGAAGATGCCTTAAAAGGGGCAAATGACATTATTGCCGAACATATTGCAGATGATGCCGAATACCGAACATGGATCCGTAAGGCAACATGGGATCATGGAAAGATTACATCAACAGCGAAGAAACCAGAAGAATCTTCTGTGTTTGAGATGTATTATGATTTTGAAGAACCAGTGAAGAAGATTGCAGGATATCGAATTCTTGCGATCAACCGTGGAGAAAAAGAAGGAATCCTTCAGGTAAAGATCGAGCCGGATATGCAAAAGATCGCATCATACCTTGCAAGAAAGATTGTAACAAAGAAGAATCCAAATACAACAAAAGCCTTATTTGCAGCGATTGAAGACAGTTACAAACGACTGATCGCACCATCCATTGAACGTGATATCAGAAACGAATTGACTGAAAATGCAAGTACAGAAGCAATTAAGGTTTTTGGAAAGAATTTAACACAGCTCCTTATGCAGCCACCGATTGCAGGACAGGTAGTTCTCGGATGGGACCCGGCATTTCGTACAGGATGCAAGTTAGCAGTTGTCGATGCAACAGGAAAAGTATTAGATACCGTAGTCATTTATCCAACAGCTCCACAAAATAAAGTGGAAGAAGCCAAGAAAGTAGTCAAAGGACTTATTAAAAAATACGGAATCACCTTGATTTCTATCGGAAATGGAACTGCATCCAGAGAATCCGAACAGATCGTCGTTGATATGTTAAAAGAGATCAAAGAACCAGTGCAATACGTTATCACAAATGAAGCAGGAGCATCCGTATACTCTGCAAGTAAACTGGCAACCGAAGAATTTCCAAATTTCGATGTAGGGCAGAGAAGTGCAACATCCATCGCAAGACGAGTTCAGGATCCACTGGCAGAATTAGTAAAGATCGAACCAAAAGCCATCGGAGTTGGACAGTACCAGCATGATATGAATCAGAAACAGCTCTCCGAAGCCTTAGGAGGAGTCGTTGAGGCAACGGTAAATAAAGTCGGAGTCGATTTAAATACAGCATCTGCATCACTGTTAGAATATGTTTCCGGAGTATCCAAAGCAGTTGCAAAAAATATCGTAGCCTACCGTGAAGAAAATGGAACATTCAAGAACAGAAAACAGCTGTTAAAAGTCGCCAAACTAGGACCAAAAGCCTTCGAACAATGCGCAGGATTCCTAAGAGTATCTGGAGGAGACGAACCACTCGATGCAACTGGCGTACATCCAGAGACATACAAAGAAACAGGAATGTTACTAAAGAATTTAGGATATTCAACAAAAGAATTATCCAAAGAAGGATTCAGAGGAATCAGTAAAAAGATCACAGATTACAAGAAATTATCCGAAGAACTTGGAATTGGAGAGATTACACTAAAAGATATCGTAAAAGAACTGGAAAAACCAGGACGAGATCCACGAGAAGATCTTCCAAAACCAATCCTTAGAACTGACGTTTTGGAAATGAAAGATCTGAAACCGGGAATGAAATTAAAAGGAACGGTTCGTAATGTAATTGATTTTGGTGCATTTGTGGATATTGGAGTGCATCAGGATGGATTGGTGCATATTTCGCAGATGGCAGATAAGTTTATTAAGCATCCTTTGGAAGTTGTTAGTGTGGGGGATGTTGTGGATGTTACTGTAGTCAGTGTAGATATGGATAAGAAACGAATTCAGTTGAGTATGAAAGCTTAATTTGAAATGTAGTCGTTAATGTGTATATGAGAAAAACAAAATAATAGCATAGAAGATCCAGACCAGAAATTTTGCACGCCGTTTTGAACGGTCGCTCATACGCGAACTTTCCTTCGATAACTCACTGGCTGCGAGCCAAAATGCCCGCAGCTACGTTCAAACAATCGACCAAGTTCGCTGCGAACCGTTCAAAACAACGGCAAAATTTCAATGGTTCTGGATCTTCTATGCTATTATTTTGTTTTTCTCATATACACGGAAGGCTATTCAAATCACTATGGGTGTGTATGTTATACGGTATTGGATTTCAATTTTTGTATTTGAGAATGGGAAGTTTAGTATGTTTTTAAAATCTAGTTTGTTATAATATTATTTTAAGGTCCCACAGATAGTACAAACCTGAACAGAAGATGTTTTATCTGTGTGAGCAGGTTTGAGAACACCATTAGAAACCTGTTGTCCATTAGGAAGTGTAACTAAATCGTAAACAGGTTCATGATAACCATTTTTATAATATTCTACCAACAACTTTCAGCTTATCAACCTAATACCATCCCCCAGAAAATGTAACAATCTGCCCAGTCATATAACCAGGTGCTTCCGCCACATGATAAACCATCTGAGCCGCTTCCTTCGGGCTGGCAATATAATCCGCAGGAATCTCTTCCTTGATCAAAGCCAGATCCTCCTCATCAAATTCCGCATTCATCTCCGTATCGATCATTCCAAAAGCAATCGCATTTACCTGAATATTACTAGCTGCAACTTCTTTTGCCAAAGCCTTCGTAAAAGCATTGATACCACCTTTTGTCGTAGAATACAGAACTTCACAGGAAGCTCCGGCCTCGCCCCAGATAGAAGAGATGTTAATGATCTTTCCCTCATGATGATGGAGCATATGTGGAACAATATTTTTACAGGTTGTAAATACAGAAGTTAAATTTGTGTTGATCATCAGATTCCAGTCATCGATCGTTGCATCCGTAAATAATCCGATCTGGGAGATGCCGGCATTGTTTACAAGGCAGTCGATCTTTGGAAAGACCTTTAAAGATTCAGTGATCATTTTATCGACAAACATAGGGTCGCTGATGTCACCGCAAAAAGAAAGGCATGATACACAATGGGAAAGGATTTCTTCTTTTAGTGAATCAAGTTTATCAGGATGACGGAATCCATGGATGATAACATTCCATCCCTTTGATGCAAAATATAAAGCAGTTTCACGGCCGATTCCGCGGGAACTGCCGGTGATCAGTACTGTTTTCATTGGTATACCTCATTTCGTTTATAAATCTAGTGTTTTTAAGAAAATATTAAGACGATTATAACATAGAGCATTGTTGAAATAAATCGAATAATTTGGTATACTTAACAAAGTTTATACACGGAAGGAGCAGAAAGATGGCGAAGAAGAAAAAGAAGAAGCTTGGTGCGAAAGCAATATTTGCCAGAATTCTTGTAGTGATACTGGTGACAGCCATCGGTGGAGTTGCAAGCTTTTTTGGATTTAAGACATATTTTGCAAGTAAATTCAAGAAAGATAAGAAAGCTGAGATTGCAAAACAGTTAAAAGAAGAAAGCAAAGAAAAAGTAGATGTTGGAATGATCCAGACAGGAAATTCCATCGTGATTCGAATTTATCATAATAAAAATCAAGAGATGATCTTTATCCCATTACGTCAGGATATGACATTAAAACTTACAAAGAGTGGTAAGAAAGCAGTGAAAGAAGCTCTTGGAACAAATGTAAGCAAGGCAACCGTTGCAGATGTTATCAAAGCAATGAAGAAAGACGGAGCATTGATGAAGAAGCAGGTGGAGAAAACACTTGGAATTACGATCAATTCTTATGAACTGTTGTCACGTAAGAAGTTTGTAACATTGATGAATAAAGCAGGAGACATCAAGGTAGAGTTTGATCAGGCAATGTCTTACACTGATTCTACAGACAAATACGTTACATTAAGCAAAGGTGAGAACAGTCTGAACGGAACAGCCGTTTATTCACTGATGAGCGAAACAGATATTTTTGAAGATAAGAACCAGCAGGCAGAACTCACAGGAGAGATTTGTGTAGCAGTTGCTTCTGCTCTGAACGATAAGTCTTTATCAGAATATAAAGAATATGCACAGGAATATTTTGATGCAGCTGACTCTGATGGATCTTATGAAGATGTAGAAAGCTATCTGAAGAGAATCCGTCAGATCAAAGATAAGAACCTGAACTTCAAAGTATTAGACGGAACAGAAAGCAATGGACAGTTCAAGCTTGATACAGATGAAGCAAAGAGAGTCTTTGATGAGATGTTATCTGAAGATGGAGATTTAAGTTCTGCATTAACTTCAAGCACAACAGAAGCGAAGAAAACAACAGAAAGCGCATCATCTTCTAAGGATATTTCTATTGAGATCCAGAATTCAACATCCATTTCAGGACTGGCTGGAAGATGGAAAGATAAACTGGCAAGTGATGGATATACAGTTGGATCTGTTAAGACAAACAGAGATGGATCTCTGACACATACGAAGATCATTGTAGAAGATAAGTCTTTAGGACAGGATTTAAAGAGCTATTTCAAGAATCCTGAATATACAGTTGGAACAGTAAGCAGCGGTGCAAGAATCTGCATTATTGTTGGAACAGAAGACGAAATTTAATATCAAAAGACAAAATTTAATATCATACGATATATAAGGAGATATTTTGGAGATTATACCGCCTCAGAATATCTCCTTTTTTTACGAGAAAAGACAAGAGTTTACTTAAAGATTGTTTGTTTTGTGCTAAAATTTTGTAGAAAATAGACAACGACATGTAAAAATTACTAAATTTTTCTTTTTTTTTTGGTTAAAATGCTGTATAGTAAAAGAAAAGGTTGAACGGAAAATAGGAAAGGTTGATAAAAGGATGATTTCAAATCAAATATTAAAAGAGACAATTAATGGAATGAAAGAAGTGACTGGAATCGATCTGTGTATTTTAGATCTGTCCGGTCGTATCGTAGTGACAACAATGGAGGTGGAGGAATCTCTGACAGAACATGCAGCAGAATTTGCTGAGTCTATGGCAGAGAGCCAGGTGATCGATGGATTCCAGTATTTTAAGATTTTTGATGAACAGAGACTGGAATATGTTCTTCTTGTTGATGGAATGAGCGAGAATGCGTATACGATTGGTAAACTGGCAGTGATGCAGATTCAGAATCTGTTAACAGCATACAAAGAACGTCTGGATAAGGAGAACTTTGTAAAGAATCTGCTGAGAGATAACCTGTTATTGGTTGACATTTATAACCGCTCTAAGAAGCTTCATATTGAAGTGGAACAGAGACGAGTTGCATTTCTGATTCAGGCAGAATATGAGAAGGATCAGAATCTGTTAGAGGCGATGAAAGAAGTTGAGACAGATGGCGATACTGATTTTATTACAGCAGTGGATGAGAAAAGTATCGTATATGTAACACCAGTCAATGGGGAAGAGGGGCAGACAGAATTCCTTGCACACGCTAAGGAGATTGTAAAAGGTCTGAATGAATATGGTATCAAAGAAGTGAAGATTGCCATTGGTAATATTGCAGAGACGATCAAAGATGTCTCAAGATCATATAAGGAAGCGCAGATCGCACTGGAAGTCAGCAAGATTTTCTATGAAGATGCACAGGTGATCGCATACAATCAGCTTGGAATTGGAAGACTGATCTATCAGCTGCCACTTCCATTATGTAAGATGTTTATCAGGGAAGTGTTTGGAGATTATTCCCCAGATTCCATTGATGCAGAGACATTAGCGACGATCGACAAATTCTTTGAGAATAATCTGAATGTATCTGAGACATCAAGACAGTTATTTATTCATCGTAATACGCTGGTATATCGTCTGGATAAGATTCAGAAGAATACCAATCTTGATCTAAGGAATTTTGAAGATGCGATCGCATTTAAGATTGCCTTAATGGTAGTAAAATATATGAAACACATGGATACAATGGACTAGAATTATGATGATCACATTAAAGAATGTAACGAAAGAATATGATAAAGGGAATATAGGACTCACCGATGTATCACTTGATGTCGAGAAAGGCGAGTTTGTCTTTATCGTGGGCAAAAGCGGTTCAGGCAAGACAACGCTTATGAAGCTTTTACAGAAAGAACTTGAGCCGACAAGTGGACAGATCATTGTAAATGGACAGAATTATAAAGAATTGAAGCGAAGAGAACTTCCGAAACTCCGAAGGCAGATGGGAATGGTATTTCAGGATTTCCGTCTGCTTAAGGATCGGACGATCTTTGAGAATGTTGCCTTTGCACAGAAAGTTGTAGAGGCACCGAATCGTTATATCAAGCGTCAGGTTGAGAACATGCTTGATATGGTTGGACTGAAAGACCGGATGAAGGCATTTCCGAATGAATTATCAGGTGGAGAGCAGCAGAGAGTTGCGATTGCGAGAGCGCTTGTCAATCATCCGGTGTTGCTGCTTGCGGATGAACCGACAGGGAATCTTGATCCTGCGACAGCAAGAGAGATCATGGAACTATTGTCCGAGATCAACAAGAGAGGAACAACAGTCCTAGTTGTGACTCATAACCGCGAACTTGTGAATGAGATGGGCAAACGAGTCATTCAGATTGAAGACGGACAGATACTACAGGATGAAGCAAGGGGGTTCTATGATATTTAGAAGATTTTTGTATGGAATAAAGGAAGGCACAAGGAATATTTTCAGGAATAAGATGTTTTCACTGGCATCACTTGGAACGATCATTGCTTGTGTCTTTTTGGTGGGAACTTTTTTATCGGTTGCGTTAAACGTCAGATCAACCATGCAGCAGATGGAACGCTCTGTTGGGATTTCTGTTTTTTTTAAAGAAGGAATATCCCAGAAGAAAAAAGATGAGATTGGCAGGGAGATACGCCAAAAAGAAGATATTGCCACGATGCGGTATGTATCAGCAGAGGAAGCGTGGGAAACCTATAAGAAAGATGTATTTCAGGGAAATGAAGAACTTCTGGAAGGATTTGAAGGAAAGAATCCGTTAAAAGAATCAGATTCTTATGAGATCACACTAAAGGAAGTAGATTCATATAAAACAGTGGTATCACATTTAGAGAAGATTGATGGAGTGAGGAAAGTCCGTTATTCTGAAGGCGCAGCAGAAGGAATGACGAAGATGAATACGATGGGAACTTATATTGCAGGAGCAGTGATCCTCATATTGATGGCAGTTTCCATTTTCCTCGTGAGCAATACAGTCTCTGTCGGGGTTGCAGTCAGAGAAGAAGAGATAGCGATCATGAAGCTGATCGGAGCATCCAATGGATTTATCAAAGCACCATTTCGTGCGGAAGGAATCATTATCGGTGTGGTCGGTTCTCTGATTCCATCGGCAGTGATCTTTGCAGGATATGAAGGAATCATTTCATGGATGAATGATAAATTTCATGTTGTCACAGTATTTATGAAATTTGTACCGATTCAGGAAATTATGGTATACTTATTACCATTATCTTTAGTAGTAGGGATTGTGATCGGTCTGCTTGGAAGTTCTATTACGATCCGCAAGTACTTAAAAGTCTAGAAAGGTGAGACGATGAAGAGGAGATATCATACAGGGTTTGTTCTGATCATATTATCAGCAATGCTCGCATTGAATTTTTATAAAGCACCTGTTTTGGCAGCAAGCAAAAAAGAACAGGTCGAAAATGAAAATAAAAAACTCCGGGAAGAAAATGAAAAAATACAAAATGAGATCAAAGATCTTGATGAGAAAATGACACAAAGCCATGAAACCTATGACAGATGCAGATCAAAACTCTCTGCAGTACAAAAAGAACTAAAAGATACGAAAGAGCGGCTGAAAGAGGCGAAACTATCAAAGGAAGAGCAGTCAAGAATCATGAGCAAGCGTATTAAATTCCTTTATGAGAATGGAAATATGGCATATATGGAAGTGATTTTTGAAGCAAGTAATTTTCAGGAATTTTTGAAACGTGCGGATTATGTATCAAAGATTTCAAAATACGATAGTAATATGTTTTTGAAATTACAGACAACGGAAGATACGATCCGTATGTCACAGAATCGTCTAAAGAAAGATTATCAGACGGCAAAGACGTTGACAGTACAGGCCAAAGCGAAGAAAGAGAAGTTAGATCAGGCAGTTGCGAAGAAACAGGCAAAGATTGCATGGTATCAGAAGAAACTGGCATCAAACAGTGCATTGCTGGCGGCATTTGAAGCAGAGGAGCAGAATCAGAAAGATTTGGATATGGCTTCAGTGAAAGAATCAGCGAAAGAGTCAGCACAGGCATCCAAATCAGATGCGGGTACATCGGCAGGATCAACAAGTAAACGTCCTTCACAGACAAAGCCGTCATCATCAGCAACAACAGCGAAGAAAGATAATACAACAACATCTTCTTCGGGCAATTTAAGCTGGCCGGTTCCGTCCTGTCACAGTATCTCATCAGGATACGGATATCGTATCCATCCGGTTACAGGAGTCAGAAAATTACATGCAGGAATTGATATTCCTTGTTCGACAGGAACAACGATCATAGCGGCAGCATCTGGTACCGTTGTAGATGCAGGATATAATTCTTATAATGGAAATTATCTGAAGATCAGTCATGGAAATGGTCTGGAAACAATGTATCTTCACTGCTCAAAACTTCTTGTATCTTCAGGAGCAAGAGTCAGTCAAGGACAGACGATCGCAAAATCAGGGGCAACAGGAATGGTATCCGGGGCACATCTGCATTTTGTTGTGAAAAAGAATGGAAATTATGTAAATCCTCAAAATTACTTATAATATCATGTGTTCATACAGAATACATTACATAAAAGAAAGGAACTAATTTCATGAAGAAGAAATTATCAAAAATACTTGTAGGACTTCTTGTTATCGTATGTATTGTGGAAGGATTTTTCCTTTATCGTGCATATGTTGTTCCAAGTTCAACATTGCAGACGGCAAGAAAGATCAACCGTATTGAACAGATCATTGACAAATATTACAAAGGCTCTGTTAAGAAGAGTGATCTGGAAGACTACACGTACAAAGGTCTGGTTGCAGGGCTTGGAGATGTTTATTCAACATATTATTCAGAGAGTGACTTTAAAGAACTGGAAGAATCAACAAGCGGTGTTTACTATGGAGTCGGAATTTATCTGACACAGGATACAAAGACAGGAATCATCACAGTTGTAAAACCAGTCAAAGGAAGTCCGGCAGATGGAAGTGGTTTGAAGAAAGGTGATATTTTAACAAAGGTTGGAAACTATAAGGTAAAAACATCCGATGCACTTGATGATATCGTAAAGAAGATCAAAGGTGAGGAAGGAACAAAAGTTAAATTAACATTTACAAGAAATCAGACATCAAAGACTTATACATTTACAAGACAATCCATTGAGAATCCAACGGTTGAGACAAAGATGTTAAAAGATCAGATTGGATATCTCCAGATCACAGAATTTGATGAAGTGACAGTCAGCCAGTTTAAAAAAGGACTTTCAAGACTTCAGAAACAGGGCGCCAAAAAACTGGTGATCGATTTACGAGATAATCCTGGCGGACTTCTTACAAGTGTAGTAGATATCGCAAGTCAGATCCTGCCAAATGGAACAATCGTTTATACAGAAGATAAGAATGGAAATAAAAAATATTATAAAGATACGAAGAACGAACAGTTGGATATGCCATTATGCGTTTTAGTCAATGGTAACAGTGCAAGTGCCGCAGAGATTCTTTCTGGAGCAATCAAAGACAGAAACGCAGGAACACTGATCGGAGAGACAACTTTTGGAAAAGGAATCGTACAGGGATTCTTTGAGGTTGGTGATGGGTCTTATGTAAAACTTACTTATTCATCATATTACACACCAGCTGGCCACAATATTCATAAAAAAGGAATCAAACCAAATGTTGCAGTAAAAGATAATGAAAAAACAAAGACAGATGAACAATTAAATCGTGCAATTTCAATTCTAAAAAGTAAATAATTGATTATAACAAGACTAATGGAAAGAAAGTATAGAACATATTACCAAAAGTTCTATACTTTTTTTGTGCAATTTTACGTATTATGTATAAAATCTTGAAAAAACAGAAAAATATATCTATAATAAAGATAAATTCTGTGAATTAAATATTAAAATATTTAAAACAGAAAAATAAGGAGGAAAACAAAGATGAGCAAAGAAAATTGCGAAAGGGAAGCACGCCAAAAGATTGCAGCATCCATTGGAGCCTTGCCAGAAGAAATTTATTTTACATCTGGAAGAGCGGATGGTCACCGAAAGGTATTAAAAGCAGTGATAAGAGCATCGAAAAAGGCAAGACCACATGTGATCATTACGACGATGGAAGATCCAGAAGTGTTAGATGAATGTACAATTCTGGAACGTAAGGATGCAGTTGTAACATATCTTGATCCAATTACAACAGGACGAGTCGAAGTTGCAATGATCGAAAATGAATTAAAAGAAAACACAGAACTGGTCTCTGTAACTGCAGCAAACTGCCAGACAGGAACATCAGAGCCATTTACAGGGATCGGAACGCTGACATCACAAAAAGGAATGATCTTTCATACAGATGCAGCATTTGCATTTGGAAAGATGCCGATCAATGTAGAGAAAAGCCACATTGATATGTTAACTGCAGATGCCTCTTATTTTGGAGGACCTGAAAATGCTGGATTTTTATATGTAAGAAAGACAACAGGAGCAGGAGAATATGTATCAGAAACGGCATTAAGTGAAGAAGTACTGGATGAGATGTCAACAATGGCAGAAGATCTGGCAGCAAACGCAGCAACATTCATGGAAGAAATCCGTCCAGTCAGAAATCATTTATGTGAACGGATTTTTACAGAGATCGAGGATGTAGAATTAAATGGACATAAGGATCATCATTTGGCAAATCATTTAAATATCAGGGTCAAAAATGTATCTGCGGCAGTTGTACAAAAAGTAATGAAAGAACATGGAATCGAAGTTGGAATCGGAACAAATTCGAATATTCTTACAGCAATCGGGAGAAGTAAGGCAGAGAGTGCGGAATCTGTTTCATTTTCATTAAAATCTGGTACAACGATGGAAGATGCAGATAAGATCGTTGATATCTTAAAAGAGATTGTAACAGGAGAAAGAACTGTTTTATAAAGTAAACAAAAATCACCAAAAAGAAGGAGATCAAACAAATGTTAAATTTACCTATGGATCACATCGGACTTCATTGTTCAGATGTAGAATTAAATGCAAAATGGTATCAGGAAGAATTAGGATTTAAAGTAGCAGGAAAATTCCCAGGAATGGGAGGAAGAAACGTATATTTCCTTGAAAATCCTCAGGATGGAAAAATGTACGAGATTTCTCAGAGAGACCAGCTTCCAGGGGGAGCAACAACAAGGATTGATCATATCGCATACCGCTCATCTGACCTCGAAAAAGATTATGAATATTGTAAAGAAAATGGATATAAGATTGTATCTGATGGGATTGAGACAAGTCTGAATTTCTGGGAAAAAGGATCACGCTGTTTTAAGATTGAGAGTGCTTGTGGAGAAGTCATAGAGATTTGTCAGAAGATTCAATAATTGGTAGTACTGGATAGGATTATTGATACTATATAGGCTGTGAATAGAAAAGGCAGGATAAAAAGCACAGAACAAACATTCGAATTGTTCTGTACTTTTTTTTTATACTTTGTTATAATCATGCATAGATGAAAAGATAGGAAAAAGCACATAATATCAATAGATCAGATAGAAATATTTGAATGATTTCGTATAGGGAGAAGTTTTATGGATCATTTTGAATTAGTATCAGAATATGAGCCAACGGGGGATCAGCCACAGGCGATAAAGAAGCTTACCAAAGGATTTCAGGAAGGAAATCAGTTTGAGACACTTTTAGGTGTTACAGGTTCAGGTAAGACATTTACAATGGCCAATATTATACAGAATTTAAATAAACCAACATTGATCTTAGCACATAATAAGACATTGGCGGCTCAGTTATATAGTGAGTTTAAGGCATTTTTTCCACATAATGCAGTGGAATATTTTGTTTCTTATTATGATTATTATCAGCCGGAAGCGTATGTTCCTTCAACGGATACTTATATAGAAAAGGATTCTTCAGTCAATGATGAGATTGATAAGTTACGACACAGTGCGACAGCAGCATTGATCGAACGTAAAGACGTGATCGTTGTATCAAGTGTATCATGTATTTATGGAATCGGTAGCAAGGAAAGTTATTCTGAGATGATGATCTCTCTAAGACCTGGAATGATCAAAGACAGGGATGAGGTGATCGATGATCTGATCAATATTCAGTATGTGAGAAGTGAACTTGATTTTAAGAGAGGTACTTTCAGAGTTAAGGGAGATGTGTTAGAGATTCTGCCGGTATCTACATTTGAGGATGCGGTCAGAGTTGAATTCTTTGGAGATGAGATCGACCGGATTGTGGAATTTGATGTTTTAACTGGAGAAGTAAAGCGCAGCCTGAACTTTGTTGCCATTTTCCCTGCATCTCATTATGTTGTCCCACAGGAGCAGATTGAACGTGCAATCAAAGGAATTAAGGAAGAACTTGCTGAACAGGTAGCATATTTTAAGGAACATGACCAGCTGATCGAGGCACAGAGAATTGCAGAGCGGACGAATTTTGATATTGAGATGTTGAGAGAGACTGGATTCTGTTCTGGAATTGAAAACTACTCCAGACATTTGGCAGGGTTAGAGCCGGGACAGCCGCCAAGTACACTGATCGATTTCTTTGGCGATGATTTTTTGATGATCATTGACGAGTCGCATATCACAGTTCCGCAGATCGGAGGAATGTATGCAGGAGACCAGTCAAGAAAGTCAACATTGGTAGACTTTGGATTCCGCCTTCCATCCGCAAAGGATAACCGTCCTCTGGAATTTGGCGAGTTTGAACAGAAGATCGACCAGATGTTATTTGTATCTGCGACACCGGGCAAATACGAAGAAGAACATGAGTTGTTAAGAGCAGAACAGATCATAAGGCCGACCGGATTGTTAGATCCAGCGATCGATGTACGTCCGGTGGAAGGACAGATTGATGATCTGTTAGGAGAGATTCATAAAGAAACAGATAAGGGCAATAAAGTACTTGTCACAACTCTGACAAAGCGTATGGCAGAAGAACTGACTGATTATATGCGTGAAGTCGGTATCAGGGTCAAATATTTACATTCCGATATTGATACGTTAGAACGAATTGAGATTGTAAGAGATTTAAGAATGGGAGTCTTTGATGTGTTAGTTGGAATCAACCTGTTAAGAGAAGGACTGGATATTCCAGAGATCACACTCGTGGCAATCCTTGATGCAGACAAAGAAGGATTCCTGCGTTCCGAGACTTCTCTTGTACAGACGATCGGACGTGCAGCGAGAAATAGTGAGGGTCATGTCATTATGTATGCAGATAATATGACAGATTCCATGCATGCAGCGATCACAGAGACAGAACGAAGACGAACGATTCAGGATGAATATAACAAGGAACATGGAATTACACCGCAGACGATCAAGAAAGATATCAGAGATCTGATCAAGATATCTGATGAACACGAAGAAGAGACGGGCCAATATGAAAAAGATATGGAATCCATGTCTAAGAAAGAATTAAAAGAAGTGATCGAGCGGTTAAGCAAGAAGATGAATCAGGCAGCAGCAGAATTAAACTTTGAATTAGCTGCACAGTTAAGAGATGAATTGAAAGAATTTAAGATCGCATATCAGGAATATGACGATTAGATCCGTGATGATTGAATCCACGGATTTTACATGATAGATGAGTAAGAGTTTACAGATTAGGAGCTTATAGATGAAGAAAGAGATGATCCGCATCAAAGGTGCGAGAGAAAACAACTTAAAGAATATAGATCTGGAAGTGCCGAGGAACCAGTTCGTTGTATTTACAGGATTAAGTGGTTCTGGGAAATCTTCGCTGGCATTTGACACGATCTATGCAGAAGGACAGAGAAGATATATGGAATCATTATCTTCTTATGCAAGACAGTTCTTAGGACAGATGGAGAAACCAGATGTGGACAGCATTGAAGGATTATCACCTGCAATTTCCATCGACCAGAAATCAACAAACCGCAATCCAAGATCTACGGTGGGAACTGTCACAGAGATTTATGATTATTTTCGATTATTATATGCAAGGGTAGGAATTCCACACTGTCCAAAGTGTGGAAAACCGATCAGCAAACAGACTGTTGATCAGATGGTAGACCGTCTGATGCAGTTGGAAGAACGAACCAGAATCCAGCTTCTGGCACCAATCGTGCGTGGAAGAAAAGGAGAACACGCCAAGGTGTTCCAGAATGCGAAGAAAAGTGGTTATGTCCGTGTCAGAGTGGATGGCAATGTCTATGATCTGTCAGAAGATATTCCGATGGAGAAGAACAAGAAACATAACATTGAGATCGTGGTAGACCGTTTAGTGATCAAACCGGGAATCGAGAAACGTCTGACAGATTCCATCGAGACAACACTCGATCTTGCAGACGGACTGATGACAGTGGATGTGATCGGCGGAGAACCAATGAACTTCAGTCAGAGTTTTTCATGCCCAGATTGTGATATCAGCATCGATGAAGTAGAACCAAGAAGCTTTTCGTTTAATAATCCATTTGGTGCGTGTCCAGTATGCCATGGGCTTGGATACAAGATGGAGTTTGATGTAGATTTAATGATCCCAGACCAGAAATTAAGTATCGCAGAAGGGGCGATCCAGGTATTTGGATGGCAGTCATCAACGGATAAGAAGAGTTATACAAGAGCGATTTTAGATGCACTGGCAAGGGAATATCATTTTGACCTGGAAACGCCATTTAAAGATTATCCGCAGGAAGTAAAAGATGTCTTGTTATATGGAACAGGCGGAAGAGAAGTCAAAGTCTATTACAAAGGCCAGAGAGGCGAAGGTGTCTATGATGTAGCATTTGAAGGTATCATCAAGAATGTCGGACGAAGATACCGCGAAGCATCTCAGAATATGAAAGCAGAATATGAGACATTTATGACGATCACACCATGTGATGAGTGCCACGGACAGCGTCTGAAGCAGGAATCACTGGCTGTCACAGTTGCAGATAAGAATATTGCGGAGATGTGTGATATGTCTGTCGGTGAGATGGTATCATTTCTAGAGACAATGGAGCTAAGCGACCGTCAGAAGATGATCGGAGAACAGGTATTAAAAGAGATCAAAGCAAGAATTGGTTTCCTGAATGATGTGGGTCTTGATTATCTGACACTATCAAGGGCAACCGGAACATTATCCGGAGGAGAAGCCCAGAGAATCCGTCTGGCAACACAGATTGGTTCTGGGCTGGTGGGAGTCGCATATATTCTTGACGAGCCAAGTATCGGACTTCATCAGAGAGATAATGACAAACTGATTCGCACATTAAAGAACCTGCGTGACTTAGGAAATACACTGATCGTCGTAGAACATGATGAAGATACAATGCTGGCAGCAGACTATATTGTAGATATCGGTCCGAAAGCCGGAGAATATGGCGGAGAGGTTGTTGCAACAGGAACTGCAAAGCAGATCATGAAGAATAAGAAATCCATTACGGGAGCTTATCTAAGTGGTAAGATCAAGATTCCAGTACCTGAGGTAAGAAGAGAACCAACGGGATTTTTAAAAGTGATCGGTGCACAGGAGAATAACCTGAAGAATATCGACGTAGAAATTCCACTTGGAATCTTTACCTGTGTCACAGGAGTTTCCGGATCAGGCAAGAGTTCCTTAGTTAACCAGATCCTGTACAAACGTCTGGCAAAAGAATTAAACAGAGCCAAGACCAAACCGGGACTGCACAAAGATATTGAAGGATTCGACCAGTTAGACAAGATCATTGCAATTGACCAGTCACCGATCGGAAGAACACCAAGATCCAACCCTGCTACTTATACAGGAGTCTTTGATCAGATCAGGGATCTTTTTGCGATGACAAAAGATGCGAAAGCGAAAGGATATAACAAAGGAAGATTCAGTTTCAACAAGAAAGGCGGACGATGCGAAGCCTGTGCAGGAGACGGAATTATCAAGATCGAGATGCATTTCCTTCCAGATGTCTATGTACCATGCGAAGTATGCCATGGAAAGCGCTACAACAGAGAGACACTGGAAGTCAAATACAAAGGAAAAAGTATCTACGATGTTCTGAACATGACCGTCGAAGAAGCATGTGACTTCTTCTCTAATATCCCATCCATCAGTCGTAAGATGGAGACATTAAGGGATGTAGGATTAGGTTATATCCGTTTAGGACAGCCATCCACAGAATTGTCCGGAGGAGAAGCCCAGAGAATCAAACTAGCAGCAGAACTAAGCAAACGAAGCACTGGAAAGACAATCTATATTCTGGACGAACCAACAACAGGACTTCACTTTGCAGATGTTCATAAGCTGGTAGACATTCTTGCAAGATTGACAGAAGGGGGCAACACAGTGATCGTTATAGAACATAATCTGGAAGTGATCAAGACAGCAGATTATATTATCGATATGGGACCAGAAGGAGGTTCCGGAGGCGGAACTGTTGTGGCAGCAGGAACACCGGAAGAGATTTGTAAGGTGGAGGAATCTTATACGGGACAGTATTTGAAGGGAATACTTGAGAGGTGAATTTTGATTGTAACGGTAGTCTTGCGTTAATGTGACAGAAATAAGATAAGAACAAATATTTATCATATATCGGTGGCAACACGCATATTTTAAGAGCGTTTTTTACAAATCGCTGATCCGCGCCTGTTCCTTTGATAACTCCTTGGCTGCGAGCCAAAATGCCCGCAGCTACAGTCAAACAATCAACCACAGGGCGCTGCGAATTTGTAAAAAACGCACTTAAAATCTGCTAATCGTTGCCACCGATATATGATAAATATTTGTTCTTATCTTATTTCTGTCACATAAAGCGGAAGACTATTCAAATCACCACACGGTGTGTATGGAGAACGGTATTGGCTGATGATTTTTGTATTCGTGAACGGAAGGTCAAAGAAACTTATGATCACCGATTTGACGAGATGTTTGAGAAAGCTTTTTAAATTCACCTGCAAGCTTTGAAAACTAAGATTCATAAACTTCCGATTATGAATACAAGAATTAATAGCCAATACCGTTTAACATACACACCCGTAGTGGTTTGAATAGCCTTCTATGTTATTATTTCGTTTTTCTCATATGCACATTAACGACTACCCTTCAAACCACAAAATTAAAATTCAGGTGTGCAACTTTTGTAAAAAAAACTTCTTTTTCTTTTATCTTATGTAAATCTCCGTACGGAGTTAAGATATAACTGTCAAAAGGAACAGGAAACAAAAAACAAAGACATTGGCCAAAAGTCTTATAAGTTGATTTAAGAGCAAAAAGGAGTTAAAATCATGAAAAAACAGGTAAGTATCACAAAAGCAGTTAAATATGTTATCAATTCAACAGATGAAAAACACACATTACTTGGAATCGGACCAATGTCTGAAAACTTCTTAAGAGCATCATTAGAGATTTCTAAAGAAAAAGACTTCCCACTGATGTACATCGCAAGCCGTAATCAGGTAGATGCTTACAAATTTGGTGGTGGTTATGTATTCCATGCAGATCAGAAGAAATTCAGAGATAAGATCGAAGCGATCTGTGAAGAGATCGGATATGACAATGCATACTATCTGTGCAGAGATCATGGTGGACCATGGCAGAGAGATAAAGAAAGAAATGATCATCTTCCAGAAGCTGAAGCAATGGAAATCGCAAAAGAATCTTACAAAGAAGATATCTTAAACGGATTCGATTTATTACATATTGACCCAACAAAAGATCCAGACGAAATGTGCAAAGTCGTAGACATCGACGTAGTATTCAACAGAACAGTTGAACTGATCGAATATTGCGAGCAGGTAAGAAAAGAATATGGAATCGAAAAAGAAATTGCTTATGAAGTAGGAACAGAAGAAACAAGCGGTGGTCTTACATCCTTAGATACTTATGAAGGATTTATCAAACGAATCAAAGAATATACAGAAGAACACAACCTGCCAATGCCAATCTTCATCGTTGGACAGACAGGAACATTAACAAGACTTACAAAGAACGTAGGACACTTTAACTATGAAAACTCTAAGACATTAAGTGAAGTAGCTAAGAAATACGGAGTTGGATTAAAAGAACATAATGGAGATTATTTAAGCGAAGCAAAATTACTTGCACATTTACCATTAGGAATCACAGCTATGAACGTAGCACCAGCATTTGGAACAATCGAGACAAGAGCATTATTAGAATTATTAGATGTGGAAGACAAATTTGCTGAACTTGGACAGATCAAAGATCCATCTAACTTAAGAGAAGCATTAACACATGATTCTATCTATTCAATGAAATGGAAGAAATGGTTAACAGATGAAGTTGACATGTCTAACCTGGAAGCATTAGATGATGCTACAAAATTACAGATCACAGAATTATGTGGACATTATACATTCTCAAATGATGATGTAGCAAAAGAAATTGACAAATTATATGAGAATCTTGCAGCACTCAAGATCGATGGAAAACGTTTTGTCATTGAAAAATTAAAAGAAGAAATGGAAAAACACGTAAGATGCTTTAACATGGAAGGTCTTACAACAAAGATCATGAATGCAGAAGACTAATTAAGAAGGTCAAAACATACAAAGACAAGAGATCAGAGCAGGAGAATCATATGAGGAAGTTATGAAATCATAATCTAAGGAAGATTTCAGGGAGGGAAAATTCATATGGTAAAAGGAAGAATGCTGAACGTTATCAAATATCTGGAGAAACACAGAGAAACCGGATATCGTCAGATCGCAGAGGCAATGGATGAGACAACAAGAGCAATACGCTATGATATTGACAAGATCAATGACGAGCTGTCTCTGCAGAAACTTCCATTGATAGAAAAATTACCAAAAGGGAAGCTTGAAGTACCGGAAAATCTTGATTTATCCATATTTCTTGAGGACAATGAATTTGTTTTCTCCTCAAAAGAACGAATCAAGATTCTCTGCTTGATGATCCTATTTGATACAACAAATCTGAATATTAGAAAATTAAGTGAAATCTTACAGGTTTCCAGAAGATCAATACAAAATGACATCGAAGAAATACAAAAAGAATTAGAAGAAGATGACATTTATCTTGAATATAAAAATGGATTTTATCTTATAGAAAAATCAGATAAATCTTACGAAATCCGAAGCCGGGAGATCAGAAGTCATGTCAAAACATTATACAAAACACGCTTAACAACTACATACGAAGCATATATAAAGAATCTGATCTATAAAATATTTTTACCGGTCGATCTAAATGAATTGTTTTTATGGATTGATGGATTATTGAAGAAAACAGGGTGGATCTTCAGTGATCAGTCATTTAAATGGTATGTTGCCAATATCTGCACATTCACATGGTATATGATCAAAGATAAAAAATTACCGGAAAAAGAATGGGGTAAAACGGGCGAAATTGGTGATAGTCTCAAAGATTATGAAAAGTGTATTGGAAAAATTCTTGATCATAAACAAAGTGAGATTCTGGCAGGTTTTGAGAAATATACAAACAAATATGTCCATCTTGAAGTTACAGATAATCTGATGAATATCGAAGATCTTGCAGAAATGCTGATCAGCAAAATGCAGGAATCTTTAAGAATCGAATTTGATCAGGATGGAATATTAATTAAAGGACTCTTGAATCATCTTGGGCCGATGATTGACAGAATCAAGGGAAATGTACAGTTACACGATGATGTAAGCCAGTTTATTCCAGACAAGTACCAATACGTCTATGTCGCATTAAAGAAAATATTGGTAAAAGACACACTGCTTTGTCATCTGACTGAAAATGAAGAAATTTATCTGGCAATTTATTTTATCGGAAGCTTGAGAAGAATGCAGAAGAATTCATATATGAATGTGCTTTTGATTTGTGGGTACGGCTATGGAACAACAGCAGTTGTGAAGGATGCATTATTAAACAGCTATCAGGTATTTGTGAAGAAATCAATATCCGCATATCAGGTGAAGCATTTTGCTGAGTGGGCAGACATAGATGTTGTCATCTCAACAGTGGATGTAGAACTTCCAGTAGATAAACCATTTGCCAAGGTAAATATCATTTTCAATAATGATGATTACATCAAATTAGATCTTTTGGGATTACAGAAAAGGAATGTATTAACAAATTATTTCGCAATAGAGAGAAGACTTGATTTTTTAAATGACGAAGACAAGCAAAGAGTTATGGCAGTTATCAAAGAAGAATTGGGATATAAAGAAGTCAGAATGCCGACAAAATTCAAGACATTAAGCGATCTTCTTACAGAAAATGATATCCAGTGTATTAAAAAGATTGATGACTGGAGAGATGCTGTCAGACAGTCAACACAGATTTTGAAACGTCATGGAAATGATGGAGAAATATACTGTAAAAATGTAATAGAAGGGATTGAAGTACAAGGATTTTATTCTGTTACAGACCAGGTATTTGCATTGCTTCATGGTAGTGAAAATGCGGGAATTCAGATTAGTTGTATGAGTTTACTGATTAGTGAAGAGCCAGTCAGATTTGGAGAAAAAGAAGTAAATCTTATTTTCTGCCTGGCAAGCCGGGATAAGAAAGAGCACATTCCGGTTGTTACAAGATTGATGCGGATGATCAGTACGACAGATTTTATTAAACGATTAAAAGAATGCAGAACGCCAAGCGATGCAATGTCTGTCATCCGGGATTGTGAAAAGGAGGTAGAACAACATGCAGCCAATCATTAAGAAAGAAAATATTTTGTTTGATGTTGACGCAAAGGACAAGGCAGACATGATCGAACAAATGGTTGAAGTGTTCGACAAAGAAGGATATTTAAGCGATAAAGAACAGTTCCATAAAGATGTTTTAGCAAGAGAAGAAGTATTTTCAACATATATTGGATTTGGAATCGGAATTCCACACGGAAAAAGCAGCGGAGCAATTGATGCAGGTCTTTGCGTGGCAAAACCAAAGAATCCAGTTGTATGGGCAGATGATGAAAAAGTAGATTTTATCATTATGATCGCAGTCAGTGATGAAGGAAAAGGAGAATTACATCTTCAGTTGTTATCAAAACTTTCCAGATTAATGATGCATGAAGATTTCCGTAATGAGTTAAAGAACGGAAGCAAAGAAGAAGTATATGAAACACTCATTAAGAATCTGGAGGTGGAATAAATGAAAAATGCATTAAAAGATGTTCAGAAACATTTGATGACAGCAACATCCTATATGATCTTATTCGTAGTACCTGGTGGTATCTTCTACGCATTATCGATTATGATGAATGGAAAAGCAGCTGTTCCAACGGAAGGATTAGCATTACAAATCAATCAGATCGGTGCCGCAGGACTTGCATTATTTATTCCAGCTCTAGGTGGTTATATCGCATTTAGTATCGCGGATAAGGCAGGTATCGGACCTGGATTTATCGGAGCTTATTTAGCAAGAGAAATCGGAGCAGGATTCTTAGGTGGAATCTTAGCAGGATTTATTGCAGGATACACTGTAAAAGCATTAAAGAAGATCAAATTACCAACAGCATATAAAGCACTTGGAAATATCTTTATTTATCCATTAGTAGGAACCTTAGTTTCAGGTGGAGTTATCGTATTTTTATTAGGACAGCCGATCGCAGCCTTTATGAATTGGATGACAGCAGCTTTAAATGGTATGTCAGGAGCAGCCAAAGCACCACTTGGAATGTTATTAGGAGCCATGGTCGGAGTTGACATGGGTGGACCAATCAACAAAGTAGCATACACATTTGCACAGACACAGGTTGATACATTGCCATATTTGATGGGTGGTGTAGGAGCAGCCGGAGCCGTTCCTCCAATCGGAATAGGACTAGCAACGATTCTATTTAAAAAGAAATTCTCAGAAGATGAAAGAGGATCAGGAAAAGCAGCCATCGTCATGGGATGCATGGGAATCACAGAAGGAGCAATCCCATTTGCAACAGCAGACCCTGTCCGCATGATTCCAATTTATACATTAGGATCAGCAATTGCATGTATGTCAGGTTTCTTATTCGGAGCAATCAACCATGTACCATGGGGCGGACTGATCGTTTTACCAGTCGCAGAACACAGACTTGGATATTTTGCAGCAGTTATGATCGGAGCACTTGTTGTTGCCATATTAACAGGACTGTTAAAGAAAGATTATGTACCAGAAGAACCAGCAGCAATCGACGAAGACATCGAATTATCATTTGAAGACTTTTAAACAAAAATATGAAACGTAAAATAAAATCAATTCACAAGATCAGGAGGTAAAATCATGAAAGTAGTAGGAGTTACAGCATGTCCATCAGGAGTTGCGCATACATATATGTCAGCAGAAGCATTAGTCTTAGCAGGAGAAAAATATGGAGTTGATGTAAAAATCGAAACACAGGGAAGTGGTGGAATTGAGAATACGTTAACACCAGAAGACATCAAAGAAGCAGCTTGCGTTATCCTTTCTACAGACGTAGCGATCCAGGGAGAAGAAAGATTCCATGGAAAGAAAGTCATGAGAATGGGAGTTCAGGATCTGATGAAAAAAGCAGAGCCTATCATGAAGAAGATCAAAGAAACATTTGACAAATAATAGAAAAGAAGACTGTGAAATTATTGCCATATCAACAGTTCTCAAATCAAATAAAATCAACTATAATAGGAACTATCAAGGAATGATGGTTCCTATTGTAGTATAAGGATAAAGACATCACAGACAGGAGATGGAAATATGAACGTAAGCTCAACATTTAAATTAAACAATGGAAATGAAATACCAGTCATAGCACTTGGAAGCTGGGACAGCCGCGGGGATGAAGCATATCATGCTTGTCTTGATGCATTATCATCAGGCTATCGTCATATAGACACAGCGGCTTATTACGAGAATGAATCCTTGGTTGGAGCAGCAGTCAGAGATTGCAAGATTCCAAGAGAAGAGATTTTTGTGACAAGCAAGATGTGGTACGAAGATATGGTAGAAGGCAGACAGGAAGCAGCATTCGAAAAGACATTAAAAGAATTAGGCCTTGAATATCTGGATATGTATTTATTACACTGGCCGATCAATGATGTGGCAGGTTCATGGAAAGTCCTTGAGAAATATTATGAACAGGGATTGATCAAGAATATCGGAGTCAGCAATTTCCGTCCAAAACATTTAAAACAATTAGAGGCAACGGCAAATATTGCACCAGCAGTTAACCAGATCGAGATTTGTCCATTTCTTGTACAGGAAGAGACTGTAAATTACTGTAAAGAACATGATATTATTGTGGAAGCATGGGGACCTCTGGGCAAAGGAAGACAGCTTTCAGAACCAGAAATCACAGCACTTGCACAGAAATACAATAAAACACCAGCACAGATCATCTTACGCTGGCATTTCCAGAGAGGGATCGTAAGCCTTCCAAAATCCGTCCATAAAGAAAGAATCGTTCAGAATGCAGATATCTTTGATTTTGAATTATCAAAGGAAGATATGCAGATCATGGCATCTATGGATTTGAGAGAATCAACAGGCAGAGGATATCCTGAACAATACGAGTATTAGGCTGGAAATTTTATAAAGTTATTTTTTAGAAGGGTGTAAGCCCTTCTTTTGTTATGCCATAATTTCTGTATAATAAAAACTGGCACCATTAAAAATAAAAAAACTGGCTATTTTAAAAATACCAACATTCGGATAAATTATAACACAATAAAGGAACGCAGCGTACTTGAAAAACTATATATAATCAAAGAAAACAGAAAGTGAGGAAAACAAAATGAAAGAAAATAAAGTACAGTTTATTGCAGTCACAGCAATGGCAGTTGCATTAACTTATGTATTTACAGCATTCGTTAACGTAAGATTACCAATCGCAGCTAACGGAGGTTTGATCCATTTAGGAAATGTACCTTTATTTATTATGGCAATCTTATTTGGAAAGAAAACAGGAGCAATCGCCGGTGGTGTTGGAATGGGATTATTTGACCTGTTATCCGGATGGACGGCATGGGCACCATTTACATTTGTTATCGTTGGTATCATGGGATATGTTGTAGGAGCTATGACAGAGAAACATGATCAGTATGGATGGAAAGTAGCAGCGATCTTCGCAGCATTTGTAATTAAGATCGTTGGATACTATATCGCAGAGATCATCCTTTATGGAAACTTTGTTGCACCGATGACTTCCGTACCTGGAAATGTCGTACAGATTGCAGTAGCAGCAGTTGTTGTACTGATCGTAATCGAACCAATCGAGATTGCAGTTAAGAAAATTGGAATTACACAGTTCGCATAGAAATTAAACATACCGGGGTTGCAGAAGCATTTTACAGTGCAGTGATCCCGGTATCTTAAATTATAAAAATAAAAAAGAAAGTGAGCGACGAATATGAGCAAATATAAGATCATGACACCCGGACCCGTTCAGGTACCGGAAAATGTAAGACTGGCAAGAAGCCTTTCTACAACAAATGCAGATTTAGATCCACAGTTTTATGATGAGTACAAAGAAACATGCGAGCTGATCAGCGAATTACTTCATACCAAAAATGAAACACTGATCTTAAGCGGAGAAGGAATTCTTGGATTAGAAGCAGCATGCGCCTCCATGACAGAACCAGGAGACAGAGTTTTAATCCTCGACAATGGAATTTACGGAGCAGGGTTTGCAGACTTCGTATCCATGTATGGCGGAACCCCTGTAATGTATACCAAAGATTATAAAAATGCATTTGATGTAAATGAATTAGATGCATATCTTAAGGAAGATCATGACTTTAAATACGCAACCGTTGTTCACTGCGATACACCAAGCGGAATGTTAAATGACATTCACAAAATCTGTCCATTATTAAAATCCTATGGAATTATGACAGTCGTTGATTCAGTATCCGGAATGTTTGGAAATGAAGTTGATGTTGACAAAGCACAGATCGACTTATTATGCGGCGGCTCACAAAAAGCCGTTTCAGCCCCTCCGGGACTTACATTCGTAACAATCAGTGATGAAGCAAAGAAAGCAATGGAAAACAGAAAAACACCAATTGCATCATTCTACTGCAATCTGACAATATTCAAAGACTACTATAAAAACCTCTGGTTCCCATATACAATGCCGATCAGCGATATCTATGGCCTAAAAGCAGCAATGGACAATATCGCCGCAGACAAAGACCTGATCAAACGCCATGCAAAGATTGCAAATGCAACAAGAGAAGCATTAAAAGAATTCGGAATCAAACTGCATTTAGAAAGCGGATTTTCAGATACCGTTACCGTATTCGACGTACCAGAAGGAATGACAGCAGACGATATTCTTAAGAGAATGCGCGAAGAACATGGCATCATGTTGGCAGGATCTTTCGGAGAACTAGCAGGAAAAGTCATCCGAATCGGACACATGGGCGCAAGCGCAAATGTCGGAGATATGCTGGAAGTTATGGCTGGGCTTGAGGAAACTCTGCGGTATTTTGGATGGGGAAGTGAAGAATCTTTGTTGAAGAGCTTCCATGATAAATTGTAATTTGAAAGGTAGTCGTGGGGATTGTATATGAGAAAAACGAAATAATAACATAGAGGATCCAG